>Ga0214477_101527_pt1 | contig 10645 bp, 8 predicted proteins | sample M1_20Mar14CPVII9_FD_165058 | JGI IMG/M metagenome (GOLD analysis project Ga0214477, IMG submission 165058) | Marine eukaryotic communities from Monterey Bay, California, United States - M1_20Mar14CPVII9sort6BwellC16 | ecosystem: Environmental > Aquatic > Marine > Unclassified | place: USA...
GGAGATGCTTAACATAGGAGAATACTCTGTTACTTCTTTGTATAGATAAAGATAAAAAGATACCTAGAAGAAATGACAGCTTGAACATAGACCATGAAAACTGCCGGCTAGACCTAGCCACTTGTCAAAGACCTATACAGAAACGTAGTTCACCAAGACGACCGAGAAAACCAAAGTTTTATTGGAATGAACCTGAAAATATAAGAAAAGAACTACATCTCTTTTGGAAGGAGCTGGGTATTACCACTTCAGATGATCAACCACTTTACATACCAAACGAGCATTTGCTAAACTATTTCAAAAGAAATGATTTACGAGCCGCCATCTATCAAATGGGCGGAAGGGAAAGTCTTGCACATATGTTGGATGCTCAAGTAATACCAGGAAAGTGGATAGATGCAGTGAAGCTTGATATAGTTAAACAAGTGCTACCACTAATGGAAGAAAAGTGTATCAGTACAGAAAGTAAGACACAACAATCACAATCTAAACAATTGAATATTACACCAGCTAGTACAAAAGGTTTCTGGTCAAAGGAAAAAGCAATCAAAAAATTGTATATATACCTTGAAACATATAGAAACGATAAGCAAAGACCTGCAGTATACATGCCTCAACTCTCAGAACTCAAGCCATCCAAGTTATTCAACGCCCTTTCTAGATACAAAAAGTTACCGTCTACTTCAATGGTAGAAGATGATATTCATTCAGCTGCCGGTCTTATACAATATAAGGAATGGAGCTATTTTGAATCACAACTGTCTCTTTTGACTGAATTAGAATCTTATCAATGCTCATATCACAACTCTTCTGAACAGATCTTTCCGGAACCAACAGATGTATTAGAGAATGGTCACAACAATCTGAATGATCTAATAAGAATTCATGGAGGTAAAGTATTGCTAGCAGACAAGTTTGACATGAAGTTGAGTAGTGGAATTAGCTGTGGGTATTCATATGGGCGTTTCTCAGTAAAGTTTGCTGTACAACTCCTTGTCTTTATCCGGAATCAGTACATGTTGCTTGATCCTCCACTTGAATGTACACACATCAGTATGCCTACCGAGAATGATTTAATACGCTCTGGACATAAAGTCTTAGCTGATCAAGTTGTGGAATATGGTGGCTACGAGAGTGTAGCTAGACGTCTTGGACTTGAATTCTTCGATGGAGGTGATAACATTATGGACAAAGAACGGTTTCAAAAGGCAAAACTACTATGGAAGGAAAGACACAATGATGAAGTATCATCATCAGTAAATAGAAGAAAAACAGACGGAGTAGCATGGGATGAGGAGTTGGTTGTTGCAGAGTTGTGAGTGTCTGTGTACTGCCTTTGCATCCAAACACATACCTTATACATTCACCACCATTTCTCTCTCACTTTTAAGGCTTGAATATGTCAAAGTCAACAATACCAAACACGGACTACCTACTGATGAAATGCCAAAGTTTAAATGCCTGGAAGATGATGGTAGAGCAGATCTCAAACGAGCTATCAGCAAGTTTGGGGGGAAGAAGAACATAAGTCACAAGGCTGGTCTTACAGTCACTTGATTATACTATCTATAAACAATCTTCCCTTGAAATGTATAACCCGAGAAGCTCTTACTAAAGGGCTCAGAGGAAGTGAATGCTCTAGCAGATTGGATCTCAATCAGTAACTGGAGGAGCATTAGCACCGCCTATTCTAAAGCCTCGGTTCGAGTCGGAAGAAACCACTATATAAAAAACTTGTGTTTGTCCAGCGGGTATGATAGTCGGGGTAATAGTAAAGCTGATCAATGAATCTTCTTCAAGAGTAAAGGAAAGGCTAGTTGAACCCAAATGTGTCCAAGCTGAAGAGTTTGCAAACTGAGTCTCCGAACTGCCTGTGCACAGCAGCAGCAGCCAGATAGATAAGCCAATACACGGCATCTACCGCATTGATCAGAGCATAACTGGTGATGGTCGAAGCTTAGAGTATTGTCAAAAAGCTTGGTTGATTGATAAATCAAAACCCATATGCCGATTTGAGCTGGTATACGAGTCTGAATTAATATTTCCTCCAGTTCCAGCTTGTAATATTCCCAGTCTCATTTTGAATATTGTCAAGTTGAGTGCTTTTACCTATGCCCATAATGTCAGTACACCTGACTTGTCAACAGTGGCAACTTGTTGTCCGTTCGTTCCTCCAGTACCCCAAGCTAGTCCTACTACACCTGGTGTGTGAGCTCTTCCCCTTTTCTCTAATTCTCCACTTGCAACATTCCAAATAAATACATCACCATTATCTCCTCCACTACCAGCTGCAACATACGCTCCGTCAGGACTGAATGAACTTGATGCATGATTAGTCAAAATTCGAAAGTTTGGTTCATTAAATGTCTTTACCACAGAGCTTGTTCGAGCATCAAGTATCCTTAAGGTTGAATCTCGTCCATTTGTCAAGATGTGATGACTATTCCCAGGCTTCCATTGTACTGAAGTAACTCCTCCTTGATGAAGTGAGGGTATATCTAATACCTTATCGCCTGATCTTACATCCCAACATCGCAGTCCTCCATCTAGATGACCCGAGACAACCGATTGTGTCTCACTTGCCACATCTGAGCAGTTAACTGTTGAACTATGTCGAAGTGTTGTAGTTTGTGTGTAAATATGCCTTGATATATCCCAGATACGCATCGACCTGTCAGCTGAGGCTGTGATGATTTGCTTTTCACCAGGAAATAGTCTAACACAGGTAATCTTTTGTGAATGTCCAGCGAGTTGATGTATCATTCTCTTCGACTTCATATTCCATACTCTGATGCACATATTAATTCAGAAGTGTGTGGGAGATATATTAATATGACACAACGAAAGGTCAACAACTTTTCTTCTTCTTCTGATTCTCACTTACCTACAAGTTTTATCTGCACCACAGCCGCAAACAACATTACCTCCTATATCAACTCCGAGCAGTGGCTGCCTTCCTCCCGCAGAGAATGTAGCTTCCACTTGTCCATTGCCAGTATCAAACACTTTGACTGTAGCATCACTAGATGATGTTGCAACTCTATTCAAGTTCGTACCATCATATCGGACACAACTGGCATCATCTTTATGTGCTTTAATGGTATACAGGGGCTGAGTTGGAACAACAGCACAAGTAGTAGTGCCCCACTTTCTCGGTTCTGTATCGGCTTCATCTGACTTCTTTGTATTGTCTGCAGTTGCAGGTGATAATATATTCTTATCAGCACGGTTGAGACCCTTTATCCAACCGGCCACAGGGCCGCCAAGCGGACCCTTCTTTGCCATCTCTTTTGCATATTGTCGAAGCATGTTTGCTTCCTTCTGTAAAGTTTCGATGGTATCATTCATATTGTTAAACTGCTCAGCCATCTTTTCCTTCTCTGCTACAGCCTCATCTACTAATCGTTTGTTTAACTTTGTTACCTCATCATTCTCTTCTTGTAGAGTACGAATTGCGGTTTTGAGTCCATCAATTTGTTTATCTGCCAATCTTGCTATAGATTTCGAATTCTCTAATTCAGTAGTCAAATGTGTATTGATTTCATTGCAACGAGTTGCCTCTATACGTAGATTGGATATAGTAGTTTCATGTGCAGCATTTTCTTCCTTTAATGTAGATAGTTCATTCGACATAGTAAGTGCATCTGCTGAATGTTTCACCTCGTTTTGTAATTTGATATTAAGCTCAGTTTGTAGTTTAGTAACCTGTTTACGTAGATGTGCCTCATTTTTAGCCGGTTCACTATCATTCGTGAGTTTAATAGCCTGTGCCTGTTCAGCTACAAGCTGCTGTTGTTCAAGGTATTGATGTTCTAATGATTTACATCGAGCTTGGAGAGTGTCAACCGAATTTCGAAGATAGGTATTTGATGCATGTATGGATAGAAAAGGTAGTGTTTCTCGTGCATTCCGTTCTTGTATCAAACTATATATGTCCTCCATTATTACAATATTAGATGTCTCTATCCTACCAAACCAAGTTCTAAAAAATCTCTAAGTGTATCTTTTATCTTTCTAATACTATGTGATTCGTCGTTTGGGCAGACCGACAACAACCCAATGCTGTTTGAATGTATAATTTCAATATCTAAACGAAATCTTGCAGTAGTACCATATGGCAAACCCGCCCTCTGATAACTAAAAACATAATACTCAACAAACTCGCTTAGGTTGGTTCTGAGTTTTATGTGTGAAAAGCATGTATTGACCTATTACTCTCAAGTATTAGTTATTAGCAGCGGCATAATTCTCTACTATCATTTGATTACTTGGATATTGCTTAATTTGTTTGCAAATATATCATATAGAGATGTTATTTGTCTAGTGGAAAAGATATGATATCAATATTTGGGCGCACAAGCCGATACAGTAGTAACTTAGCATCATTGAGCAAACAATATCGGTGCGCAATCACTATCAATATCAACTCCTTTCGTACATTTGCAACTACTGCTACAAAAGATAGTGCTATACCAGAAGCACAATTAACAACAAATGATGAACTTACATCAATAGTTAATCAATTTCCACCACAAGATTATGCATTTGGATATGGATCGGGAGTACTACGACAACAATCTACTGCTGCAAATCGAGGAATGATTGATATTATATTTGCAGTAGATAATCCACATACATGGCATGAACACAATCTACAAAAGAATTCATATCATTACTCATATATGGCTCGTATGGTTGGTGTAAACTTTATTACTTGGTTACAAAAAAACTTTGGAGCAAAGATTTACTTTCATCCATTTGTTGATATCAATCTTCAATTGAATAGTGACACAATTCAGCGTCAAGTAAAGTATGGAGTAGTATCAACTGATGATTTGATACAAGATCTTCTTAACTGGGAATATCTCTATCTTGCTGGACGTATGCACAAACCAATTGTATCCATTGATTTGAAATCAAATGATGCTTTGAGGCAGAGAAATGATAGAGCAGATGGGATAGAAGAAGCTCAAAGGATTAATCTACTATCAGCAGTATCGGCATCACTTTTACTTTACAATAACAACACTATACCTACTAGTCAGCTGTACAACACAATTGCAAGTCTATCATATACTGGTGACTTTCGTATGCAAACAGGTGCTGAAGATCCAAACAAAGTCAAAAAGTTAGTAGAAACTCCTGGAATGTTAGATTTGTGGGATGACAAGTATTCAGATACACTTGACAAGCTACAAAAGATGGGTTTGATAAGTGTTGCAAATGGTAGCAAAGATATTGAAACAAATCTATCTGATGTCGCTATTAGGAAACAGTTGGTACAACATCTTCCATCGAGATTGAGAAAGCATTCGGATTCGATTGTCGGTAGTAGCAGTAATATTGGCAACCAAGGAACTACAATACTTCGTCAAGAACTAGCAAACATTGTATCACCTGCAGCAAAGAGTCAAAGCATCAAAGGATTCTTTACTGCAGGCGTAGTCAAGAGTTGGAGATATGCTCTAGCCAAACTGAAGAAGGGAAGGATAAAATGAGGAAAAATTAACATAACTCTCCTCAACTTATGGACTACTAGCGCTAGTAGCATCTGAATCTCCCACAGCCTTTGTCAAATATTCTAACCCCTCCTTCATCTTTGGTGGCCAAGCAACGACCTTGTCAACATATGTAGCATCACTATACTTTTCTCTCTGTCTATCGGGTATCTCGAGGAATTTCTTCCGAGCTGAATCTTCATCTCCTTTAGCATGAAGTAACACTGCATATGCCGCTCGAACTTCCGGAGCCTCGGGGAAGCGATTGTCAACTCTTTTCATCAAATCCATTGCACTAGTCATATCTCCAATTTGATACTTTACCATGGAAGATCGTAACCAGATTGGATTTACTTCATTAGCAGTCATTGAAATTGCAGTTGTATAACTTCTGTCAGATTGAGAATATAAAGCATTCACTTCTTCGGCTCTTGCCAAGTTTTGAAGAATAGTAGCATCTGGTCGACCTCGAATTGCATTGGATTTTCGTAAATCTACCAAAGCCTCTTTGGGCATATCATTATTCAATCTAACACTACCTCTGTTTAATAAGATCAGATATAAATCTTTACATTTTGGCTTACCAAATGAATCTTCTCCTTCTCCCACTTGTTTTATATTCTCTTCACATAATGATATTGCTTTACTGTATGATTCTTCCGCTTGTGGTAATTGACCTTGTGCCACTAATGTATTACCCAGATTACTCCATCCATATATAAAATTGGGCGCAATTTTAGTTACTTTTGAGTAGAGACGTTGTGCTGCTAAGATATTGCCTTGTGCTTCGAGTGCCCTTCCTTCATTGAATAGCTTTTTCGTATCTCCCGTTGCCGATACTATAATATCACCTAATATTGCAGAATTATCATCGGCTATAGCAGCTTGCCATGGTGATAGAATTGATGATGACGTTATGAAACCAATTGTTGATGATATTAATTTTCTTCTTGTGTTTGCTTGAATATCACTATCTAAAATATGCCCATTGTTAGCATACAAAGTACTATGAGTATTGATAGTAATATACTGATGATTTGAAGGTGAAAAGGCGCTAGCCCCGATCACTAATGCCGCCGCTAATAGCATCCACATCATCACTGTGAGTTGTAGTAATGAGAGTTGAAAAGGATACCGTAAAATGAATTCAGGCCAAGTAATGAAATTTTGCATGCTGGCTATGTCATTGTTTTTAGGAGAGGAGAAGCACCACATACCACTATTTATTGACGGTAAACGCACCATATAGACCTGAATACATATAATCAATATACGGAATAGTTATTGGATTGGATTATATTGCAACAGTGTACGTATTGCAAATCAGCACATATTATAATCTTCAATTACGGATTGCATTGGCGTTGAGTACTTTACTCCTAAATTTTATTAACAATACCAACACTAACATGGCAAGAGGAGATGCATCGGTGGCCACAACTGGTACCAAAAAGAAGAAAAAGAAGGGCATTGTCAAGAGTATTGCCAAGGGTCTATCATTCAAAAAGAAGAAGCAAAAAACCGATGATGAAAGTGTTGTCGGAGTGGCCCTCGAACGAGATATACCAAACAGTCCTGTCGCGGCACCTAGTACTTCCTTGAATATACCAGCACGTAAAAATAGTAGAGGTAGTGGTAGTACTAATGGTGCAATTTCTGCTGCTGCTGAAAGCACAGCCGCTAAACCAATCCAGGTAGTTTTACTATTAATGGATCCAAGTTCAAGAAGATTTGAATTATTACAATTGGAATTTGATTCCAATAAAGCAATGGTTAGTGATGTTATTCGTCAAATCCAATCAAGTGCTACGGAGACTACGTTACGAGATATGAATTATGTTGGAGTTTGTGATCAATTGGGTGTTGAGATGATTGCATCTATGAAGTTGAGTAAATTTTGTAGGGGTAATGAGATTGTCATGGCCATTCCAAGAGGATTGAATGGCAAGGAGACTGCAAAGTTGGCTGGTCCTATCCTGGGTGATCCGAAGGTGGCTGATATGGTGAGTTATTGTTATGCTGGTATGTTTTATTTGATTGTTTATAAAAATACTCATCACTTGAATATCTGATATATGTTTTATAGCTTGCCCCATGTGGAGTAAAGATTAAGAAGGTGGTAAAGAAAAGTAGTAGATCGGCTGCTCCAAAGTTGGGACAAATATCAGAGGATAATACTGTTAATAAAGCTATTCCTCAACCCAAAGAAGCACCCAAGAGTCCGTCGGCAAAGGAATCAAAGAAGAAGTCTAATGTTCCAACTATAATGGGAATTCTCCTCTCGGTGGTACTTGCATTAACAATTAAGCGCCATGCGGATGTTACTAAACCATTGGTATCGGGAGATGTTCTCCTACCTGGACAATGGAAGAGTCAATGTGGTATCTTTGGACTATTTCCAGAGGAAGTGTTGGAGGCATTACCAATGGACAAACTTTCTAAATCATGCGGACCATCATCTACATCACTTGAATTAGGAAAAGATGGTACATTACGGTACTTCAAAGCAAGTAGTGGACCTGGCGATGATATGAAGAAGTTAGCTTGGATTGTGGATGGAAGTAAACAATGTTCAGAAGAGGATGGTGACTCTCAATGTACCGGAGCTAAGTTTGAAAAGGTGGGCAACTATTGGTATGTTGATGTAGGAGGAACAAGGACATCTCTCAACAGTGATGTGATACGTGACTTTACAAATTAAGTAGTTTCAGTTGAGTAGTGACACAGGGGGGTGGGGAAGTGAGAATACATGTTATGTGTTAGTGTGTTATCGAAGTGGTGTATCTTCAGCAAACAATAGTTAGGAAGTAAATGATACTGATGAATGCACACCGTGATTTAGATTAAGTATGCTAGTTATATTATCCTTTAAATTTGAATGAAGTGAGAGAGATTGATCCAATACTAGTATGCTTTTGTGTGTTCATCATATATTAGTTTTGAGTTCCTTCTCGAATTTGCGCAGTTCCAATGCAAAACCAATGTTTGGAGATGCTTGTGGTCTTACAGTTCTTATATGAATAAGTGCTTCATCAAATGATTTAAATCTATCTGAATGTCGAGACATTAGATATGCCATAACTACAGACACCGATCGACTAGCTCCCTTTGCACAATGAACTAGACATATTCTTTGTGTGTTGTCATTCTTCTTCTCATCTCTTGTCGATTGTAGATTGGTATTCGGACCAAGTAGTGGTGCTATATCTATAGCATCCAATGCATTCGGAAGTACTGATTTTAGATCTGAATCAACTGTATCTTTCAGTTGTATGATAACATGTTTTATATCTATTGTTCGATTGCAATCTTCTACTTTCTTACTTCGTTGCTTTTCTATGAGATCAGTTGCAAGTCGTATTAGATTTGGGTTGGATAGGACAGATATAACAGTAATCACAACTTCTTTCTTGTTATTCGATAATGATGATGTATTCGAATCAGAACAAAATGTCATTGACTGATGTATAATGTCGTCAAGATGCGATACTGACATGAGATTGCCAATCCACAAACCAGAAATCACTTGTCCAGCTGAGCTCTGTGGCATGTGACGAGAAAGTACTACAGGTGATAAACCACTACTCATGTTTATCTGATATTGAAGTGATGTCTTGTGATGGCTCTTAGCTCTTCTAATTCTTTTATCCCCTTTTATTGTCCCTACCCAATTTTGACTTTCATCGTCACACACTATTGAAAGAGCATGATAAGAAGATAGATAAGTACTATTATTACTAACTAATAGTATTGTGTCGGATCTGAATTGCCGTACCGACCCGTAACTTCTAATCATCACTCAATCAAGTCTTTACGATATTTCTTTATCTCATATCAATTTTTGGTATCCTCTACACTCTCATAATTTTCCAGTCGAGCTCAAATAGGAAATAAGATGGCATTTGCATACAAATAATACACCTTTATTAGCAGTATATAACCCATGTCAAGTCATCAAACAATTGTGGTAGAATTGGGTTCATCGCGTATCAAGGTGGGCTTTGCAGGCGAATCCAAACCACGTCGAGTACTCAATAATGATGACAACAAATTTAATAATGGTAGTGGGTGGACTGTCAATATAAATGATGGTATGGTATCAAATGCATGTCAATGGTCATCATTATTTCAATATTTATCATCTCCGACAGGCGTATTATCTTCAGATACTTCCACAGGGATTACTACAGTACATGAATGGGAGAAGACATTATACCCATTATTTTCACATATTATTACATCAATTTTATATATTCAACGACCATCACGACATCGTATATTATTGTTGATTAATGATATGTTCCCTCCAATTAGTTTTCGTGAGGCAATACATAAGGTATTATTAGATTATTTAAATGTTGGGGCAGTATGGTTGGTAAACGGTGGTGTTTATGAAGGTTTATATCATTTATTAGAAGGATTGCCACCGTCCTCGCCGTTGTTGGGTAAACCGAAAGCGCATTTAATAGTAGATATTGGTACATTTGAAGCAAGAGTGTTAGTTTCTGTGGCTGGATCATCTATTCTGACTGATACATTACAAACAGCGGCAGCGGGGTATGCATCCTTTTTGCGTCAGGTATTGGCAAATTATCAAGAGATTGATCAACAAGTAGAAGGAGGTGAAAGCGGACAATCTGAAGAGCAAACGAGTTTGGTTTCTACATTGGATGATGCAAATGCTATTGTAAGAGCGTGGATGGCTCTTTGTTCATCGTCGTCAGAGTTTGACACCACAAACATTTCAGTTGATCTACCATCCCTTATTGAAACAGAACAACAGCAAACTCAATCAACTCAAATACCTATTCAACCTTTATTGGATGCATTTTATCGGATTTACTTAGACTTTAGCAACCCATCAAGTTTAATGTATGCAATGTTGTCTTGCGCTATGATATGTCCTATTGATTATCGGAAATGTGCATTACAAAATACTTTGTTACTGGGAGGTGGCTCTGTGGCGTTGCAACACTTTGGAACTAAACAAGGAGACTCGGCAAAAGGGTTGAGTATGCTGTTGGAAATGGCGGCAAGAGATGCATGTGGAGTTTCTAGAGATGAGAGCATGAGTGAGAGTATTGAAGAGGAGAAGAAAGAGGATGGCTTGTCAGATATGTCTTCCATTGCAAGGCAGCGTTTTCGGT
>Ga0214477_101529_pt1 | contig 10630 bp, 3 predicted proteins | sample M1_20Mar14CPVII9_FD_165058 | JGI IMG/M metagenome (GOLD analysis project Ga0214477, IMG submission 165058) | Marine eukaryotic communities from Monterey Bay, California, United States - M1_20Mar14CPVII9sort6BwellC16 | ecosystem: Environmental > Aquatic > Marine > Unclassified | place: USA...
TCCAGTAATAATATGTCAAGCAGACCTGCCACCAGTAGTGCAGCCGAAGACGATATCTCGTCAACAACAGCAGTAGTAGGCTTATCAAAAATTAATCGAACATCTGGTGATTCAACTACAAAACAAAGCTTACCACGGTTTAGTGATCATGGCGAGTTTGGTTTCTATAATGGTGAAATACTAACGAAATCAAATAGTAGTGGTGAACAGATACGTCATGGTTACGGCACAATGATATATGATAGTGGCAATACATACACAGGTACTTTCGTAGATAATAAATTTCATGGAAATAATGGTACATATCATTGGCATGATGGTGATGAACAACAAGGGAGTTGGTATGAGGGGAAACGACATGGAAATAGTATATTCAAATGTGCTGTGGATGGTTCTGTAGAATATTTAGTTTATGAACATGACAAGGCAGTTGGTGAAGGTGTTTTATGGACTGCGGATAGACAAACTGCACATAAGATGATAGATGGTGTAAAGGATCATGAGATTTCATTGGATAAAGCTGAAAAGTTTGCTAAAGATATCTTTGGTTTGGATGTTCCTAAACCTAGCACAGTAGTTCCATCCGAGTCTAAGTTGGCAGATGTGCCACCACCTACATCCAAAAGTATTGGATTGCTGGGAAGGTTATTCTCTTCAAGAAAGGCTGGTCCAGATGGTACACTGTTCTTTAAAGATTATGGTGAATGGGGATCATATGATGGTATAGTAAATGATGCAGGAGGTCGTCAAGGTTATGGAAAGATGACATACGATTCTGGCAACTACTATGAAGGAAGATTTGTTAATGACAAGTTTCATGGAGATAAAGGTGTTTACCACTGGCAGGACGGAGATGAGTATTCAGGAGGTTGGAAAGACGGTGAAAGGCATGGTATTGGTTCATTCACTCAAAAAGATGGTACAGTAGAATATTCAATGTATGACAGTGGTCTTGTAAAGGGTGAAGGCATTTCTTGGAGTGCTGATCGAAAGACTGCTCACAAACTTGTTGACGGCGAGAAGAAGATTGAAATGCTTACTGAAGAAGCTGAAACATTTGCAAGGGAGAAGTTTAATCTTCCTGTACCAGAGCCAGCTTCAATATTAACTTCTATAACCGAATCGACTACAGGTATTACATCAAGCAAGAGCATAGGATTGTTGGGTCGATTATTCTCTTCAAGAAAGGTAGGAGCTGATGGAACATTGTTTGTGAAAGACTATGGAGACTGGGGGTCATATGAAGGAGTTGTTGATAACAATGGCAAGCGTCAAGGAAGAGGCAAGATGTCATATGATTCTGGTAATTATTATGATGGAAGCTTCAAGGATGACAAGTTTCACGGTGAGAATGGAATTTACCACTGGCAAGATGGCGATGAATACAACGGCTCTTGGAAAGATGGAGAGAGAAACGGCATCGGCTCATTTACGAAAGCAGATGGCACTGTTGAGTATGCAACCTATATAAATGGTGACATGAAAGGTGAAGGCATTTCTTGGAGTGCTGATCGAAAGACAGCACATAAGATGATTGACGGTGAGAAGAAGATTGAACTGTTGTTAGATGAGGCTGAGACTTTGTCAATAGAGAGATTTACCTTGCCAATTCCAGAGCCTTCATCTACAACAACTGAACAATCTACTGCAGCAGCAGTAACCGTGCCTAATAACAATAAGCAAGGCTTGCTTGGAAGGTTGTTCGCCAAACAAAAGGTAGGAGCTGATGGAAAGTTGTTATACAAAGACTACGGCGAATGGGGCTCATATGAAGGAGATGTTGATTCAGACGGAAATCGTACCGGTAGAGGAAAGATGACATATGATTCTGGTAATTACTATGAAGGAGGTTTTGTCAATAACAAGTTTCATGGTGAGAATGGTGTTTATCACTGGCAAGATGGCGATGAATACTCAGGTGGATGGAAAGACGGTGAAAGAAATGGTATTGGATCGTTTACACAATCAGATGGTACAGTGGAATATTCACTATATAAAAACGGTGACAATCGAGGAGATGGTTTGGCATGGAGTGCAGACAGAAAGACAGCTCACAAACTTGTTGATGGAGCAAAGAAGAATGAGATTTCATTGGCAATGGCTGAAAAGATTGCAAAAGACACGTTTGACTTGCCGGTGCCTCCTTCTTCTGCATCGACTCCATTACAAGAATCGGCAGCTGTTTCAACATCCAGCAAGAATACAACTGGCTTCTTGGGAAGATTATTCTCTAGAAAAGTTGACAAGGACGGGAAGCCCATGTATAAGGATTATGGAGATTGGGGATCTTATGAAGGAGTTGTTGATGAAAATGGAAAGCGACAAGGTGAGGGAGAAATGAAGTATACCAGTGGTAATTACTACAAAGGGGGTTTCATGGACGATAAATTTCATGGTAATAAAGGTGTGTATCATTGGCAAGATGGAGATAAGTATGATGGCTCTTGGAAAAATGGAGAGAGGAATGGGATTGGAATGTTCACTAAGGCAGATGGAAGTACACAGTATGCAATATATGAGGAGGGTGCTGCTACAGATGGTATTTGGTTTAGTGCAGATCGCAAAACTGCATATTCTGTGGTAGATGGAGAGAAGAAGATTGAATTATTGTTAGAAGAGGCTGAGACTTTATCCAAAGAAAAGTTCAACCTTCCTATACCCGAGGTTGCTGTAGATGAGGCCAAATCTATACAAACAGCTCCCAAGCAAGGGTTCTTTCGGTCTTTGTTTTCTAAAAGAAAGGTAGGACCTGATGGAAAGATGTTATATAAGGACTACGGCGAATGGGGATCATATGAAGGAGATGTTGATTCGGACGGAAATCGTACTGGAAGAGGCAAGATGACATATGACAGCGGTAACTATTATGAAGGTGGTTTTGCGAATGATATGTTTCATGGTGATAATGGAGTCTACCACTGGCAAGACGGAGATGAATACAACGGCTCTTGGAAAGATGGAGAGAGAAACGGCATCGGCTCGTTTACACAATCAAACGGATCAGTGGAATACTCCATGTATGAGAAGGGCAATTCAATTGGAGAGGGTATCACATGGAGTGCTGATAGAAAGACAGCGCATAAAATGAATGGCGATAAGAAAGAAATTGAGATTTCATTGGCTGTTGCTGAACAATTTGCTAAAGACAAATTTAGCTTACCTGTTCCTGGACCTTTTGAGCCAACCATTACTCAGCCAGAGCCCAAATCTTGGATCTCAGGGAGAATATTCTTATCAAAAACAAATGATACTTCTGAAAGTAAGAAGGAAGGACCACATTTTGTTGATCATGGTGATAGTGGAATATACTATGAGGGTACGCTAGTAGACGGATTACGCCAAGGGGAAGGTAAAATGGTAAGTTTCGTATTACTGTTGTCACCTTTATTGTTGCTACATGTCTAACTTCCAAAACTTTATACAGTCATATGATAGCGGTAACTCATATGAAGGAGACTTTGCGAATGATAAATATGATGGCAATAGAGGTCTTTACCGATGGAAAGATGGTACAGAATATGAAGGATCGTGGAAAGATGGGGTCTTCCACGGTATCGGAATCTTTCGATCACCAGGTGTGGGGGTTGACTATGCATTATATGATCAGGGCAAGGCTGTCGGGGTTGGCATCCTTTGGAGTGAAGACTATATTAAAGCTTATTATACTTTAGATGGCATGAAATGTGGTGGAGAAATGCCTTTAGCTGATGCTACCAAGTTGGCAAAGAGCAAGTTTAATCTGCCACCACCTACATCCAAGCGTCCATCCAAAAGTATAGGATTGTTGGGTCGATTGTTCTCCTCAAGAAAAGTAGGAGCTGATGGGAAGATTCAATTCAAAGACTATGGTGATTGGGGAACGTATGATGGCGAACTTAACGAAGCAGGTAACCGTCATGGACAAGGCAAGATGACATATGAGTCTGGTAATTTCTATGAAGGCGGTTTTGTTAACAATAAGTTTCACGGCGATAGTGGAATCTATCACTGGTCAGATGGAGACGAATACAAAGGCTCTTGGAAGGATGGCGAAAGACATGGCGTCGGTCTCTTTAAAAACGCTGACAGCTCTTTAGAGTATTCAATGTATGAAGCAGGAGAAGGTAAAGGAGACGGTGTAAAGTTGAGTTCAGATCGCAAAACAGCACATAAGCTTGTTGATGGTGAACCAACAACAGAAATATTGATAGAAGATGCTAAGGCTTTGATCAAAGAGAAGTTTACTGTTTAATGTCAGATATATGTAAGAAGAAGTTGTAGTCTTTATCTATCATCTATCTCTCAGAGATTTGTTTTCTACCTCCATCTCTATCTTTCAGTAAAGCAGCATCAATCAGACTTATATTCTTCAATGCATTCTGGATATGTTTGTCAATCATTGTGGAGTCGTCATCACCAAAGAATACTTGTGAGCTTGACGAATCGTGAACCTTACTGCTTTCTTCTAAATTTGCTCTATAAATGTACAAGGCCTCTTTGAAGCACGTCAAGGCCTTTGTAAAATCACGCAGTGGTCCTCCGTTCAAAGCACCTAATGCCATTAGCTCGTGTGCGACTTCAAGGTGATGATCTCCTCCAAACTTCCTTTTGATTGCAAGTGATGCGGTGTAATGTTTCTCAGCCAATCTTTCTTGACCAATGTGAGATAAGGCATTAGCAAGGTTGCTCCGTATCGCGGCCTCTACTGATGTTGCACTTTTTATATCATCATACTCAACAATTCGAGCATCAGGAATAGTGGCAGGTAAAACACTTCGCTGTGAATTGTCATCTTGACTATTCCATCTCCTGAAGTAGGTATGTGAATTCAGTGCTTGTTCATATGTTGCCGCGGCATCATCATAACACTTGGCGTGCATGAAAGTATCTGCAATCATTAGCTGAATATCAACAATCTTATTCCGTTGCTCGTCGGGACTTGGTCCATCTACAATTTGGTCATTATTATTAGACTCGTGGGTAATCTCGAGTGATGATTTGGCAATATCTAAAGCTGATTGAAACTTGTCAACAGCTTGTGGATGTTGGCCTCGCTGTCTTAGCAGCTCACCCATATTAGAACGAACACTAACAAGTGAAGCTAAGTGATGTGGAAGTACTTGTTCAAGTATCTCTTTTGTCAATATAGTAGAAGAACCGTCACCCTGAAAATCAATAATGCCAGTATATACAAGAAGGTAATTCCTCTCTGCCTCTTGAAATCCTGACAGAGCTCTTTCCCATTGTATTTCGCCACCTTTCATAACTTCTACCGATGCGATGCCATTATATGAGAGACCCAACTCATAATGGACTTCTCTATCGCCCCCTTCATCTAATATTTGTTGTTTGTTCTTAAGAGACTCTTCATACCATTGAAATGCTTCATCAAATTCTCCAAGTCTTGCATGAATAGCTCCCAATGAATGCATGCATTTTGCAATCATTAGTTGTGTGTCACCATCATCATTATTATCACTTGTCTCGTTAATTAATGTTTGCAAGGCATTCAAGTACATTTCTTGGCTATCTTGCATATGACCTAGTTGATAATGTAATTCACCCATATGCATACAACTTTTTACATATGATATAGTTTGGTGTTTATCAATGGTTTCATGATGAATTTGTGCTTCATTCAATTGCTTTAAACGTCTATCATATGGAGTATCTAATGTTGTATTCTCATCTTCCATAGACGATATTGAATGAGCTGACAATTCGGCCTTTGTTACTTCTTTAATTGATTCATGAGTTCTCTGTTTTTCTTCATCAGATTCAATAACTTGTGCATCTTGTATTTGATTGCTACTGTTTGTTGGTGGTGATGGGGGGTTATGTTGATGTGGTGTAGTCTCTAAATCCTTCTTACCATCAGTAAGAGATAGGCCATGAAATGATGTATCTGTAGAAGTATCTGATACTGTCGAGAAAGCGTGGTATTGGTGAAGCCAATAGTTGTGTTGATGTTGGTGTGTATTATGATGGTTGTTATTGTTAGAATTAGAAGATGCTTGTTGCATTAAACGCCATCTGTAGAGAAGTTGTTGTCGCCCTCTTACAACTGCAATGGAACGCATACTAATCATCTACTCTACCGTAATGAACTTGTAACTTGAGATATCTCACTAAATATTTACCAAGGACCTTCTTTCTAATAATATAACCATGGACCTCCTTTCCCCTACCAATGTATACAGCACTACCAACAACATCACAACCTCTCTTACTTGGCCTGTATCCTAGCCAAAAAAAGGTGTTGTAGAGGTTCAGGTGGCGACGATAATCGGCCGGCAGAAAAAAATGAAGATACCGCTAGCCGGGGCTTTCATTTATCCCGGCTCATAAATCATAAATAACGAATAACGGCAGATATCTAATAATGTACGATATTGATATATTTTAGTTAGGAAAACACGGCGATTAGATCTTTTGGTTGCGCAGCTTGCACTAAACAGGTGATACTTCATTTATTTATTGCTGTTATAAATTCAAGCAGTAGGCATTAAGTAGTGACTGTTTAATAACACTGATACTACAACAAAGGTATACCACACCACATACATTTAAAATGGGTAGAGGATCAACAGCACGAGCAAACAATCGTTCTTCCTCGCGATATCAAGCTCCGACCCAATTCGATCCACAATATTCACCAAATATTAAACGAAGCTTATCAAAAAATGATGTAGAATTAGCAGCCTTAACTAAGTTACATATCGCGTTGCGTACATTAAAATCTGCAATAATTGATGAATTTGGTGATGAGGTATTAGTTGAGTGTGTATTAAATGAGAAGAAGGAATTATTGGCATTGGCTGGTGGTAGTAAAAATGGTGGTGGTGATAAACGTAAGAAAATTAATGATGGTACACCTGCCACAACAGATGATGATGTGTTTACCAGTATTATTGATACCTTAGATGAAACACAACAAAAACGTTTAAAGCAATTATCAACAGCATTCTTATTAAGGATGAAATTACGTCGTCGTTTATTAAACCGTTTAGCACGTCGATTACATCGTGTGGCACATGTATTAGATGGTGGTATACAAATTATGGCACCATTACCACCCACGTATGGTGATGCGGTACGGACGTACATTACCGAGGAAAGTGAGAAGAGTGGTGTGGCATTAAAGGTGTTGGGTACATTTGATGATGTGGAATTAATCCGGGAAAGTGATGTTAAGGAGTTTGTTAATAAGGAGGATGAGCGGAAGGAGATTTTGGCCAAGTTAAGTGAACAGAGGATGAAACGGTTAGGAATTGAAGGAGTGGATGGAGATGATGATTCCATGAATATTGAACCCAAAAGTGACCTAGATCTTCTGCTTAAATGTGATGAAGAGGACAAGCCATTGTTGGATAAGTTGGTGACGTATGAGCCTGGATACGACAAGGTTTATTCAACTGGTCCACCGCCTTTACCAGCCGTTTCCTCATCATCGCCATCCAAGAAGTCCAAATCGTCACCATCAAAGTCGAAAGGTAAGGACAAGAACAAGAGTAGTTCGGTTGTTGTTGACAAGGCTCCATCGTCTCCGTCATCTGCAACTTCCACAAAGGATGTTTCCTCTCCAAGTGGTAGCAAACAGAGTTCTACAGCTGCATCCAAGGAAGATCAAATCAACATCACGAAGCCAATCGCATCCACCACTGATGATCATGAGGTAGATGAAGAGGGTGAATTCGTTCAAACTCAAGACGGTATTATGAAACGACTTACATTCTCTATCCACGGAGGGCAATCGCAACGTGCGATGCATCCAGGTGACCGTGTATCGGAATGGAAACGTTGGACGAAAGAAATGTGTGATAGGATTCCCGATCAGGTCACATATGACGAATTGGGCGTTGGAGGAGTTGGAATGGTATTTGATTTGGAGGGTAGGGTTAAGAGGAAGCGTGATGATGGTAGTGAGAAGGCAGTAGCTGCGCCGCGTGAGGAAGATAATCGTGGAAAGGGCAAGGTGTTGAAAAGGAATAATAGTCCAGAAAAGGCCAAGGATAATGAGGATGATAATAATAGTAAGGAAGAAGATGTAACCATGGGTGATGCTGCAAATGATCCAAAAGAGGCCAAGTCGAAAGAAAAGAAGGAGGAAGAAGAAGAAGAAACAGATAAGAAGGATGAATCCAAGGTCTCTACCAAGACTTTCTCAGTTACACCTATTCCTTCATTCCACTACATGGACCTCAGACGCATTAGCAACCACCAAGCGGAGCTCGTTCAGGTGTGCAACCAGCAATCTTCTGCAGAGATTATCGCTAAGGCTCAAGTTGTGTATGATGAAGCCTATGCTCTTTCAGTTCAGCTGCAGAAAGACATTGCAGCAGGTAAAGGGGAATCTCAAAAGATGCACGTAGAGCATAAGCAAGCCTTGGATGCTATTGCTAATTCGAGTCGAATGCAAGCAGCCGACGCTAGGACTCACTGGACTTCGAGGCAGGCCAAGTTGAATCAAATGAAGGAGGAGTTAGGGGAAGAACAGGCATTTGTTAAAAACGTGTGTAATGATGTGCTACAGGATCTTAAAGATCGAGTATGCATCCGCGTGCCTGATATGAATGAGCAGATCCATTCAGGATTGGGCTCTAAGAGGTTGGAAATGGAGGCAACCAAGGCTCGGACTAATGATGATGCCAACAGAGACTCTGCCGCAAATGTCTTGGGCCACATGATCGACACAGTTGAGCGTCGGCATAATGACATGTTGGCAGATTATGATAAGTTTGTGCAACCCAAAATATCGGACGATCGTTCTACCATTGCTGACCCAAAAACTGGTCAGACAGTGGAACAACAGCTGAAAGTACAGAGGGAGAAAATGGCTGCTAAGATTCAAAAGTTGGAAGCGGATTTCGCCGATGCCGAAAAGAAGAGAGGTGCAGCATGGCAAGCCTTGACTCAGGCCAAGTCAAGTGCCGGCCAAATGACAAAGCAGCAGTCACGCAGTCGCAAGAGTACGTCATCATCCTCCTATACTGCAGCAAGACAATATCCCGTTCAACAACAACAGCAACAACAAATGTTGCAGCAGCAACAGCAGCAGATGATGATGATGCAGAGACAGCAGATGATGCAGCAACAGATGAGACAGCAGGCGGCTTATCAACAACAGCACCAACTCCAGCCTACACGTCAACCCACTGCTGAAGAGATCAATGTTTTAATGGGATTGGGTTACCAGCGCCATTCTATCATGACTATGACTCCTCAACAAATTCAGTATTACATACAATCAAACAACCAGAGGTCTGAACAGGGATACTTACAACGCCAATACCAAACCCAAATGGGATCTCAACCAGTTTCCCGAAGTAATAATGTACAACCAGCCGCCAGTGCACAACCTAGTGCCGCCGCCGCTGCTGCTGTAGAATCAAGTGCCACTTCAGTTGCTGGCAGTCAAGGTAGTGTTGGTGCTGATGGAGAACCGAAGAAGAAGACTGCAAGGGATGTATACGGCGACAAGTACTCTAGTGCCAACGTAAAGGCGAGACATAACCCTGACGGCTCTGTAATCCCCGCATCTGCTCCAAAGATGTTATCAGACGGAAGTTTCGCAAAACCTTCAGGACGGCAGAGAAAAGGATGTGACTGGGACAGTGTGCGCGGTGTGTGGGTACCGATCCCTAATTACCAAGATGTTGGTGGCAGCAGTAAGGGAGGAGGGGGTGATCAGATTTAAGGGGGATACTGGGATGTGATGAGATGATGAGAGTACAACAGGAAATCACATGTTTATATTCGTTTTGGAAAGTGTGTTAAGGACATATGAAGAGATGGGAAGATAAAGTAAGAGATATTATTGAACTGGGATAGGATATATATAATATGTGTGTGTACATATATATATATATAAGTAGTCTAGTGTTTGTGTGTTGTTGAGGCGCCAGCAAGCACCGACTACTGAAGGTAAAGGAAGATTCTAATCGCAACATCTTCTTAGAAGTTTCCCCGAGAGCCAAAGAAGTTTCGACATACATAAGTTAACACCAATTATAACACCGAGTAATAGTCAATATTATGTGGGGACTTATATTAATACTTATATTATAGTACAACTCCACCTTATTAATAATAATTAGCGTGGTGTTTGCAACAAACTTCAGAGGAAGTATAATAAATTATTAGACACCACACAGATTGTCATTTATTGTCATTGCTTGCAACAATAGACAATAACCATATCTAATATCTATCTGAATAATATTTGAGAATGGACACTGCAACATCTGAAAGTACGTTCTTTGTAGAGCAAGAAGAAGTATTTAATTTGATTGATATCATATCCTCCTCATCAATATCAATAGAAGAAATCGATACATCATCTACACAACAACAACAACAATTACCAACAACACAAGAAGCTCTCTTCAAACTTCGAAGTATATTGGATAGATATTTAGAATGCCCTACACTTCTTGACCCGTACTTGGAGACAATGGTACAAAAATTGAGTTTACCAGCACGTTCTATTGTACATGAATTGTATCTATCTCTGACGACGACAATAGTAGTAGTTGTGGAAGAAGGTGAATGTTGTACTCAAAATAGTACTAGTAATGTTGCTGAGAAACTCAATACACTGATGCATTTGTTATCAGCAATATATGCCATATCAAAAGTACGTGGCCGTAAG
>Ga0214477_101530_pt1 | contig 10628 bp, 4 predicted proteins | sample M1_20Mar14CPVII9_FD_165058 | JGI IMG/M metagenome (GOLD analysis project Ga0214477, IMG submission 165058) | Marine eukaryotic communities from Monterey Bay, California, United States - M1_20Mar14CPVII9sort6BwellC16 | ecosystem: Environmental > Aquatic > Marine > Unclassified | place: USA...
GATGAAGGGGAGAGTGAAGAGAAGATATTGGTTGATAGTATACAGTGTATCAGAGACAACAAGGAAGAAACCCTACCTCATCTTCTAGTTCTGAAAGTTCTTCTTGAATATACTCTGCAAGAATCTCAATGTCATCATCATCGTCGTCGTCATCATCGTCATCATCTTCAGAGGAGCCAGTGTCAAATGATTCGAGTTCACGGTCTTTTGAAGAAGATTCTAGGTCAACTGAGTCTAATGCAAGATCTTCATCAGTCTCAACTTTGATAATATATGCATAGAAATGTGTAAGTAAGTGTCAACATGAGAGAGAGCTGCTTTGTTTCTTCTTATACATATTGCAATTGCAAACAATGAACTAAATACAACTTACACTCCGTTACCGCCACTGCGACCGATAGGCCCAGTACTACAAGGAGTACAATACGTGTTAACTTCATATGATTTATGTTTGTTTATGTTGGTTTCTGTTATTATTTGTTAAAAAGGTTATTCTATTTGCTCGGTTATGATTTATGAGTAGATTCTTGTAAGTATGCAGCGAGGCAAACATTTTGAGTTCTCTTATTGGATACGAATGCAAGATAGATCAATCACACCACTACACTCGTTTATTAGTGAAGTACTATATACTTTTCAAGACTCGACGAAGAAGCATTCTCATTTTGTGTGACTACCATCCCACATGAGAGAAAAGCTAGTGAGATTGATAAGACAGTATCTTTCATAACAAGAAGCCTAAATCTGTTGCACATTTATATCTTACTGGACATGTGACTCAATCAACCTAACATTAGTTTATTTTACTAATAATGCATTATGCAGTTAACCCTGGCATACTATATACATAAAAGTATCACCATAATATCTAGTAGATAGACGAGGTGGGCCAAAGTCAAACGAGCTAAGTCATAAGTAGATACTAGCATGTTCTACTTTGAATTGAAATACAATATCCTAGTATCCTTTAAGATGCACCGTCCACTTGACTCTCACTCTAATTTCTAATGCTACCAACTGTAATCTTAACAGTTGCCAAGCTTATATACCTTAATACTGCAGTACTGTTCCTCTATTGGTTGCGACCCTGTAATAAGAAAGAATTGTACCTGGCCCAACAGATTTGCAATTAGTGGGCAGTAGTAAGAATCTTGCCTAAATTCTAATACAAGCCACTCTCATAGTAATGAACGGCAATCTTATCAATGTTGCTGCCTCTCGTAGGATAGTAAGTGGCCAATAAACAGCATTAGGGTGGAAGATAAATGCTGCATAGTAGAGTCATTATTGCAATTCTAGTGGTATCAGATATAATATTAAATGCACAAAGACGTGAACACAACATCAAAATAATATTGAAGTACAGATAGATATGAGAGAGAACAATACTATACAAGTAGATGACGAGGATGGTCAGCAAGAAGAACAGCAGCAAGAACAGTATGCATCACCAAAGCGTAGAAGACCACAACATTTAATAAACTTACCACCATTGCCTGGCCTTGGTATATCTCAGCACAACACACAAACACGATCTCAAGGACTACATAATGATAATCTAATGAATTATATCACACCACCCCGACAACATAACTCTAAATCTAAATCAACAAGCCAACTCTCAGCTGTTAGTGATAGTTTGTCACCGGCACCATCATTAGTGGCCGCCACTCCCTACAGATCACCACCGCCATCATCAAAAGTACATCAAAATTCTCTACATGAGAAGAATATACTCAGCCAACAAACTATAATAACACCACAGCCCAGCCCTAAAGGTAGTACACAATCAATTCAACTTAATAAACAACATTCATTACCAATACATATGGAAAATACACCCTTGATTAATAATCGTAAAAGTATTAATGATGTTTATAATTGCAATACTAAATTAATCAATCGTACTTCTTCTCATTTTATTGAGGGTCATAGTAATAATGATGAGCCACAAACTCCCAACGAAAATGACAATGGATCATCCAACAGCCACGAGGAAACAGAGGAGGATAATTGCAGTATATCAATATTAACAGATGATCAACAGTCTACATCAGATTGGACATTACAAACTTTTCTAAATGATATTGCAAGTCCAGGAACTCCTGGTGGATTAATTGTTAAGAGTGCCAAGAAGAAAGGTGTAAATAATAATAACGAGAAGGGTAAGGGTGTAAATAATAAGAAGTTTTTAAAGAAGGGTAGTAGGGGTGATAGTACCGAGAGGGAATTGAAGAATGTCAAGAGAAGATTATCACTTAGTAGTAATCATTCTTATATCCCCAAGGTGGAATCGGAAAAGAAGAGGGGAGAGGATAATAAGATTCCTCGTCGTATACTTTCCTCATTATCATCATTTGGGGTAGTAGTAGGAGATGAAGATCGTGTATCAAGAAAACGAAGAATGAGTTATTGCAAGTTATTATTGATTGTATGTTTGGCCATTGTTGCCTTGAGCTATACCTTCCTATCAAATACACCAGCAAACTTAATCTTATCCAGTTTTAAGGATCAAGAAGACGTTGCAAATGATTCATCAACATTGACCTCATCAAAGAGTAATTCACTTCTACATCAAGCTAAAGAAACAGGCGCCCAGGATACATCCGGCGGTGAGGAATGGCATCCATTATTCCAACATGGACAACGTACTGCCAATATGGACGTCGAGGTACCTACTAATCATCCCAAGGCGCCTATTTTATCGAATAGAGAGATTCATCAGAAGAAGATACAAGATTTTCGTCAACAGTCTTCTCCTCAGACTACTATTGAGGATTATCAAGGAACATCCCATCGTCGATTAGATGATACAGCGCTCTTCACTTCATCCTCGAATAAAGAAACTCGTCAAGAAGAAGGAACAGCAAATTTTTTAAATGGACAAGTTACACAAGAATTATGTCCAGCAGTTCACACATTAATATCACAAAGTTTAATAATAAGAAGTAGTTATGGTAATATATTTAGTATTACTACACCACCCTTACCTGGTGGGAGTATTAAACGGAATGGTGATAGAGTTAGTAAGCCTACGGAAGGACCATCAGAGTCTCCCGGTGTGAAGATTGTGGAAACACCCGCGAGTGAATCTACATTGAACTTATTTAAAAGACATAAACGAGTTGATAAAAGTCCTGCTCCATCGAATAGAAATTTGTTTAGCCATCCTGACAAGAAGAAGGATAATTTGTTCAGTCATAGAGGTGAGGAGATTATTGACCTAGATGAAGAGGAAGAATCTTCTTCATCCAACTTGTTTGACTATAACACTCGTCATTTACAGTCAACAACAGGGAATAACATCCAAATTGGATCAACAGGCGGCTCATTCGCCGACACTGGTGATTATGATGATATCGATACCGAAACAGAAAGTGTCTACGACGGTACCGGTGTTGAAACAATCACAATTAAAACACTCTCACTACGCATGTCAGACTTCCAACCTGAATTGGGTACACACTTTGAAGTTTGGGTATATACCGGCTCAGGATCGAATATTGAATTAAATGAGAATGATTTAGATGATGACCCGACGAATGATAATACTATTATACCGTCGAAGGTTGATTATACAGAGAAAGATGACGAAGGGAATAGTGGAAGGGCTAAATTTTCTGATTGGAGTTTGGTAGCTGATGGGTATGAACGAGAGTTAATACCTGATACGGAATTCTTTGATAATAATGGACATATTTTTAACATTGGTGCGGCTACGACTATTGGGCCGATAGGTAGACTAGATAAGTATGAGAATATGGAAGAAGTGACTATCAAAGCCCGGCAATGGAATGATGGTAAGATTCGAAGTGATGGTGGTATGGATGCAATCACTGCCGAGGGGGAAGTTACTGAAACATTCTTCTACAAGATACCTGAGAGCAAGTTTACAGAATTAAAGCTGCCAAAGAATAATGGCAAATTGACATTATTCGTTACCTTGGATAGAGTTGGATTGCAATACGGATATGCGGCAAAACAAGAGTTTGATCAAGTAGATGTTATGAAACATGATTATATTGACCAAACACCCAGTTTGGATGTATTGAATGGTAATGTCAATATGAGAATGCATGTCGGAGAGGGTGTCATCTTCTATCCTTGGGTGAAGGAACAATTCTTTTACCAAACACGTCGATTCTTGGGTAAGATTTGGTATGATGCCAAGATCCCTTGTGAATACATGCCACAGACAGAGGTGATTGACATACCTGAGGAGGAGGGGGAACCGACGTTCTACCCGACATTAATTCCGACGAATGAAGGAACAAACGTGTCTGTTCCAATCCTACTGACGGTATTAGTCAAGGATGAAGTGCCGCCCATGCCAGTCGACGTTAAGGAGATATTTGAAGACACTGTGGCAGATTTTGTTGACGATAACCTCGGCGACTTTTGTCCTTTAACATGGAATGTCGGCGCGGAGGTGACTGATCAGTCAGTATCAAGTAATGTTCTAGGCAGCACAACGCCTCCAGGTACTGTCGTTCAACAACGAAGAGATGGCAATGGCCATTCAATATCAAGTCGTCGAGAGCCAGATATTCCGCCCGATCTTAAGGGTGGAGGCAGTTCAAGATATCTCCGAGAGCTCATTGAACCAATCTTCTACAAACCAATGAAACAACGAGCACGTCGTATCCAGGCCATTACTGCCGTTGATGCCGACACAACCTTTGATGCCTTGTACGATGGTTTAGAATGTCCTAACAAAACTCCTGAAGAATTCGCCCAGGTCATCGAAGACTATATCAACGATAATGAACCAGAGCTTTTGAAGGAATTGAAGGCAAAGCATGACTACTTTAAGGATGCGTTTTCAATTACTGCCGATTCCATCTTGCCAGATGTAGTCTCCGAGGCCCTCGCGGAAGAAGAGGATGAAAACAAAGCTGCTATTATTGGTGGTATCATAGCTGCATTACTATTATGCTGCTTCTGCTGTTGTCTACCCTTCCTCATCCTACGCCGTAAGAAGCGCAAGGAAGAGAAACAGAATGAGATTGTTGGCGAGGATGTTGAATGGGCTCGTCCAGTTGATGATGATCACTTCCCACCACTAGGAGGTTACTACGGTGACGATGGTATTGCAGGAGGTGATGGTACCGGCACAGGATATGACAGCAGTAGAAGACGAAAGAGACCAGATGGTGAAATCCCCGAGTCTGGAGATTCTGGACCTCCTCTTAATCTGAAGCCTATTCCTCCTGGCATCAATCCACCAGAGGATGATTCAGAGATGATACATGATGTCAATTGGAATGATAGGGAGGAACCCACCAAGGACAAGAAGAAACGTCCATTCGGTAGGCCAGGGCGTATGCCTGATGAGGGCACTCCGGGTGAAGATTACAATATCAACATTTATCCCGGAGGTGATGTAGGAGAAGAGACTGGTTATGACGAGGATTTGAACTTGCGCCATGTCGAGAAGACAAAGAATGAACATATCGAAGGAGATTGGAAACCAGAACACTATGAGCCAGACGGTGGTGTTCACGCCTTTGGTCGTGATATTAAGGAGACACCAGCTATCAAACCAAGATGGCAACGCTTGGCTAAGAAGAAGGGTAACGATACATCCACTAAGAAACTAACCATCAAGCAAAAGGTATTGAAGCGCAGGAAAGAGTTGGGCGAGAAGATGGCACAAATGCGACACGTCGAACGTGTCGAGGCTGGTCTTGAAGACTCCGACGAAGAACAAGTCTTCCCGAAGGCCGAGCCTGACTCACGTATTGAGGATCTTATGGGGCGTATTAAAGCCATTGAGACGGACCGTGTTCAGAGATATCAACGTAAGGGACGTCAAATGGGAGAATCTGATTACGAAATCTGGCGTCGTCTTAACATTGGTGAGGATGATCTATCAAGTTCCGATGAGTCTGACTCAGATGAAGATCCCGAGTTGGCTGCAGCACGACGGAAGAGAAAGAAGAAGAAGAGACGTGGTGCTGATTACCTACTCAACTTTGATGATTTAGATGCTTACAATAGAGCATTGGCTGTGCACGAAGATGCTTATATCCATCGTTGGGTTCAAGTTAAGGTTGAAAAAGGAGCAGGAGAAGATGAGGGCGCTAATCTAGAAGACATTGAGATTAATAATGACGAGGAGTATGCCCTGAACGAGGACGGTGTTGAGGTGGATAGGTATGGAAGACCACGTCCAAAGATACCAAGACAAACCGAGGGAGATCTTGGAGATGAAGATGATGCCGCCGCTGCTAGTATAAAGTTAAGACCTGTGTCGCCTCGGCAAAAGACTGCAGGAGACGATGAAGATGACACCGCAGCCATGTATGCCAACAGACTTAGGTCACCAAGACAAGATACTGGCGACATAGGAGATGAAGATGATGCACCTCAGGCTGGTCCTGATAAGAGATCACTCCTTTCAAAGCAAAAGACTGAATATATTGGCAGTATAAATGACTTTAGTTCCTCAATGAGTCGTCAAGGTGCCACGAAGTTTGGTGGATTAGAGGGCGTTGAGGACGAAGCAGTTGACAGAAGATCTAGTATGTCAAGGCAAAGTGCTGTCAAGTTTGGCGGTATGGAAGGTCTGAAGGAGGAAGGAGTAGATACATCAACGCCCTCGGATGATAGGAGATCAACACTATCGAAGCAAAAGACCGAGTACATCGGTAGTATAAATGACTTTAGCGATGAAGGTGATGACAAACAAACAGGGTATAGAAAAACGGCAATGGCACGGTCAAGTGCTACAAAATTTGACAGTGTAAGGGAGGAGGGAGATGATGAATCAGAAGATGAACTTAGTGAGGGAGACTTTTGATTTGTTAGGGATATAATTTTTGATTGTAAACAAAACGAGTATATGTTAACTCATCATTCATTATTAGCTACATATTTGAATTGAACATTATCATCTATTGACGAAAAAGTTAGGGGAAACTGATATAATATCTCACATATATCTTTCTGCCAGATATGACCTCTAAAACCGTTTTTGATGTCGTAGTTCGCATGATGATCTAAGAAATTTCACGATTAATAAATTGCACAGAAAATTTCATTGTTGCAAGCAATGAAAATCAAAGAATAATGACGGATGATATGGCAGAAACTATTGCTCTAATATTAACACAACATAGGCAGAAGCGAGACGACATCGCCGCTTGAAATTTAAGTATATATTGGGGCGTATCCTATTAATAATTTTGGTATCCTATTATACAATAAAAATTAGTAATACGAGAGGTAGGCTTAATATCAATATCATGTTCGGTCAACAACAAATTGTAATATACTTTGCAATATATATCATAATAACAATAACAATATTACCAACAATAGTACATGGTGGTAGTAATACAGTATCTAGAAATAATATACGAGGTGGTAGAAGATTAGACTCTGTATTCTCAGGACATTGTCAAAAGAGTGGATGTAGAACATCTCCCAATGATGTGGCCTCGGGTAAACCCCAAAAGAAGATATTGGATCCAGCAGATTCATTAGAAAACTATCGTAAAAATCCAGCAAATCATGCAAAGTATTACGCCGCTGATCCTCGACTGCCTGCTGCTGCTAATAGTGATGTAAATAATAATCCAGGAACATTCATGACATTAGTTGCAGAGTGGGTATTCGCATTCTTATTATTACGATTTGTTGTAATGTTTGCTAGGGGGAATGGATATTTAGATCAAAGAACTATGAGAAAGATACAACAGATTAAAGATCATCTAATTGATGTATTAAATCAATCTTGGGGAAATGTTAGGAGTAGTGTTATGAATAGATCACAATCAATGTCAGATTTGGGAGCAAGGAGGAAGAGATCCAAAGCAGCAGCCAAGACAAAGAGTGGTAAGAAAGTTGCTTCCGGTGTACGAGATGCAATACCGTCGGAGCGCTCTGTAGCCTCACTAGGATCATTAGTTGACTTGATTGGGTGGGATGATGAAGAGTCACAATCAACCTATACATCTGCGGGAGATTATTCCGAATACTCCGATGCCTCTACAAAGTTCAAAAATGATTGGAATACAAAGCACAAGAAGAAGACTGAGCAATATGATGATAGTACTATCGGGGATACTACCAATGGGGAAGGATATTCACTGGGAGGGCAATCTGGATTGACAACTCTTCTCTCTGATGTTGCAATCGCAGATAACTCTGTGAGAAATAGTCATTCCCCGAATGTTGTACAAAAGAGAAAAGCGGTAACATCCAAGAAACATGTAAAAAAGTCAGGACCTGATAGTTTGGATGATTCGCTACTCTCAAGTCAGATTATGACTGGCAGAAGGAACGATCCCAATCGGAGAAGTGATCCATCTTTAGCAAGTGAATCCGTTCTATCAAAGTTTGTTGATAACTTATTTACATCTAAAAAAGATAAGAAGAAACGCGATGATGGTAAGCTTAGGAGTAGCTTACAAAAGGACGATGATCATCATAGAAAAGGAGGTCACAAGGACAAGCCCAGTCGAAGGAGAACGGTGGATAATAATGATGTAAATCACAAGAACAGTAGCAGTAATGGAGGTCATACAAAGAAGAAGACGGAGCAGCATCAAAATGGAGGCCAACATAAGAATGGACACTCAAATACAAAGAAGAAGAAGGAATCAAATAAGAAGGAGAAGAGGGATGCAACTGAACAGAAGAAATAATAAGCATGGTACTCTGCATGAAATCATAGATATGGCCAGGTGGAGAAGACAATAACAAGAGTGATGCAGCGAGACTATGTACACATATTTCATAATAATAAGCGAGATGTTAATGTTTGCAGTAACTTGTTTATCCTACCCTAGTTATTTATTGAAAGCATCAATCATCAGATGATGAATCTATCCTTGTATATGGATCATAAAACGCTGCCCCAACAAACGATACCCAAATTATTGCATAAAGAAAGTAGAACAGCCAGGTTAAATTAAAAGTCATAAATGATGTAAAATTCTTTTTGCCAATACAAGTTCCCATCCAAGGGCTGGAAGATGCGCGTTATCACGATTTAAATACGGAAAGAGCAAATTGTAACATATGTTAGTACTAGTGGGTTACAAAAGCAATCAAACAAGGCAGGTAAGCTAATGTCAAATGAAGCGGCAAAATCACCGAAACATCGTATTGAACACACAAAATTACATGCCAAAACAATACTAACGCGGACTTTCCAGTGATGATCGTACCCCTCTATACATACATTACAATCTGGACAGTGAACAGCACCTGGCGGTTGATGACAGCTACATAGATCACAATATCTCCACCCTCTACCAGCACTAACATCTGATGATGGTACTCCTTCATATCTAGAACCTGCTTTAACTACTCCGGGATCAGAACAACTCACAATAAATAGTGAAACTAATGCTGTAATATAAAATAGTAGACAAATTGCAGCTGATCCAATGCCTATTGTGTGATACGCCTTACGACCGAAATATAATGTTGCTCCTGTCAATAGACCAACACAACAGATGGGACCGAACCAATGAGGACCCATAATACCAAATCCATAAACATGAAAACATTTTGGTAACTGATATTGAAAATAGATGTGAGAAAAGAACTTTTGTGCACATCTTATGCATACAAACTTTGCAATACACTTACTATCACTATCATATTGCCCACACGTGTAGTAGGTACTGACCCATCTCTGCCTGTTACCGCTGCTATACACTGCCACGGTCCACGCTGTACAACTTGTGGACAACAAGGGCATTGACCGTTTGACCGTTTTTTCCTTCTATCACTGCTTGTTGACTCTGTTTCTAGACTGCGCCTGTTGTTATCTATTGCACCCGACGCCCGCCGTAATGGTAGAGGACCCAGTAACCTGTCTAAATCATGATCCGATATTCTCTCTTCTCCACCACATTCCATATCAACATCATCAAATATCTCATCACTATTGAAGGATTTTGGGCTCATTGATCTTGCAGATTTGTGATCATCCATATCTCCTTCGACTCTCTCTGCAATCTCCACGGGCGTTGCAGCGGGTACAGATGTAGTTGCAGCAGCAGATGAATGCATCACGGTTTTCCTTCTTCTCTACTATACGGCCGTGATTATTCACCACTTCTTCTTCTTCATTCAGTCTTCAGTTTTTTCACTTTCTGAGTTGTACTATGAATCGGGAGTCTCCCAACTCGTGACTCTACCTAAACTTTGAGACAAACAAAGATAGAAGCTTTATAACTACCCTATAATCTCTTATTCTACACTTCACCATGGAGCAATGAATGGGTTTATGTCTTGTCGGTCATTTATTCGCGGTATTCTCCGCCTTGTTCTGCCTGTTGCTATATCAATTAGGTTCTCTGGTGCTCTACTCCTCAATCTTCTAATCATACCATCTTCTGAGTTTGATTCATTTTCTTCCTCTGCTGGTTCAAATGATCTAATTTCTGTAGCTATATCTGTGTTCTGGCAAAGAGGACATGAATTCTTAGGGTAGGAAGGAAGATAGTTAGTTGAGATACTATGCACGATATGAGCATTAATCATATGCAACATACCTTTTTTAAGATCCACTCGCCGAGGCATTCCGCATGATATATGTGATTGCAACTCAGGTCGGATATACGTTCTCCTCCTTCAATATCTAACAAGCAAATTGTACACATCCGATC
>Ga0214477_101532_pt1 | contig 10625 bp, 7 predicted proteins | sample M1_20Mar14CPVII9_FD_165058 | JGI IMG/M metagenome (GOLD analysis project Ga0214477, IMG submission 165058) | Marine eukaryotic communities from Monterey Bay, California, United States - M1_20Mar14CPVII9sort6BwellC16 | ecosystem: Environmental > Aquatic > Marine > Unclassified | place: USA...
GGGCCTTGTTATACACCTAACCAATGCCAAACAACCACTATTGTAGCACCTACATGATGGCATACCACCACTTGCTCTCCAGGCGTTCTCCGAAAGTCTATGGGAAAACGAAATCTCGACCCACTACATCAGAATTTGAAATATGTTTACTACTAAACTTCAAAGTGTAAACTTGAACAGTCTAGGTAATGTTTAGTTGTAAACTATGAAGTTTTTTTATAAACTATCAAGTTTAGAGCAAACTATGTTTTTTTTTGCTGTGGTAAACTATATGAGTAAACTTGAAGAGCAAATTACTTCGCATTACGACATTCAGAGAAGGTATGAAAAGGTATCTATTTTATTATCTGCACTAGCTAGCACGCGCACACAAAGTACAAAACAAAAAATTACACTATGTCGTTATACTACAACTATATTGAGATAGCGGCGGCTCTAGCGTCAACGATACTCAGCAAATACAGTCTAATGATACAACGATAAATACATGGGGTTAGTTTGCAATATAAATAACAAGCGGTGTATAAAATACAGCCGTATCGGCTTCACAACACTTACCAACGTCACCGATCGTTGCAACTGCCATCATATGTTATTGAGATGATGTATGAGTTATGAGTTTGAGATACGGCAACAACAATCATATTATATCTTACCGTTATGAATAATATCCGTCGATATACGGCGATCAGTGGCATCGTCGACATTGTCTACTACGTAGACGATAGAGTTGCCTTCGATGTTACAACGTTCGACAATAAAATAATTGCAATTGCAATAACACAAAGGGCGTATAGATACAACAATCAACTCACGCGTCGTCGCTTAGATTATGCCGACGGTAAATGATAACGGTCAACAGACGTTGCCATCGCAAATATTATATCCGCGCCCGTCTGTAGTAGGCTGATACACATGATGTGTTGTTGTAGTTGTGCACTTAGAAAAAAAAAATTATGAGCTTTTCTTCTTGCTTTCTTGGGTGGTATCTTACAATAATTTATTCAGTTGATGAGTTAGTTTACAATACTGCTGAAAATATGCATCCTACATTTTATTGACAAACTACCAAGTCCTTTTGTAAACTATCAAATTTATTTCAACTTTCACAAGTTTATGACAACATGTATAGTTTACTACACACTTCCAAGTTTACAAATAAGTTGCCAAGTTTATGTATGGACAGCCAAGTTTATTTGAGAATTCTCAAGTTTAGAGTAAACATATTTCACTTTCTGATGTACTGAGGGAAGAAAAACGCCAACGCCTGGCAGTAAAAGTATGGTGGAGGGACTTACAATCATGCTGGGAGTGTCCAGGGCCTTGTTATACACCTAACAGTAATCCGCTCAGGCGGGAGCAGTTTACCCGTGTTAGGTGTACGGACCGACCTTAGTAGTAATTGCAATGGCTAAGTCAATAAATGGCAAACCTTGGCAAACATATCTTTGCTGCTCATACATTAGTTCTCTTGAAACAATCAAGTATTAGAGATAGCGTTGATGCTGCATATCACATGCGGTTATATCAAGTATTAAAGTGTATCATTCATTAAGTTCAAAATCAAAGTCAAAATAGATAATTTAGACGCACCGTGTATGCATCATATGATACGATGCTATAGAATGATAGAGGATGGCGTTACAACAATAAAATCCTAAATTGATGGTGTTGTCATCTGAAGGGTTACATTTGCTAAGTAATGTTGCTGTATGGCGTCATGACTTTGAGACGATTAATGATAAGAATGTTGCTTTGTGGCACCGTTACTACACTGATGCAATTAATTTTTATATCATGAAGGAGACTCACCGTGAGTGGATCGATAATAAGAATAAGGAGAAGAAGATGAAGAAGGAGTACTCAACTTCTGATGGTTGGGAAGTTTTTAGGTTTCAAATTAGTGAAGAGCATCGTATCAATCGAACATTTAACAATTTAAATGATTTCTTAGATTATTGGTTTCATGAGTATCACAATCGTCAAGAGAGTAGTAATAGAATAGAGCCATGTTATATGAAAAAGGACACAAAGAAACAATCAGGACAAGGTCCAACCGGAGTCCAACAAGAAGCAGTGGAAAGATATCAAAAACTTTGCTACACTGATAAAGCGATATATAGAGCAATTGGAAAGGAGTACTTTAGAAAGAAAGTAGTATATGACAATAATTGATGTAACGAGATTCAGTAGATATCTAGGGCGTATCTATAGTTGCAATTGTCATCTCTATCTTTATCTATACTCTCATTCCTCTAATATCTTTCATTTGTTTTTGTGTGCATATCATATGTGCATTTATCATTCTCTCGGATTGGACTATCCCTACACGACCATACCTAGTAGATGTGTAGTAGAATCCATTCTCATACATCCAAAGTTGATTGTCGTATACTGCCGTGTATTGATCCGTGTAGATAGTTGTCGACAGGAGGCGCTGCTGTTATGCATGCAATATTTTTTGTTGTAATCTAATTCGAATATATCACATCTCAAATGCACATAAATTATCTAATACCATCGGTGATATCGTATATCATATTGATTTTATAATTGTAGGGTTTGTTGCAGTATTGCATATCATACGTCTATTGCAATGAGTATGCGGCGTCAAACTAACCAATAAACAATAACCATTGTATGTTTTGACTATCATCGAATACCCGGATCATTATTGCAACTATTACAACTATATCGTTTTAGTTGTGTGCACACGCTCGAGCAATTGATTTTTTAACATTGCAAATCGTATATAGAGGATGAATTGCATGTAGTGGATGATGATATACTTTATTGTCGGAATTGCAAAGGCTGCATAAATAAGCACTACCATTCATCCAACGCTTATGGTAATACGAACATGATTATTTCCATAGGATCGTATTTAGCTGTTGAAGAGATTAATATTGTGATGAGCCCACATGCTAACTTGTAATTTTTCATGTACGTTCATACTAATTTGATCGTCACTTGTTCAGCCCTATTGCATTAGAAATACAAGGAGGCTTAACAATGAGAAGGAGCTGATCAACAACACCAGTTGTTAGATGGTTTTGTTGCCTCTCTAGCTTCTTACTCTTCATCTCTCCAATCTCTCGACTCTCATTCAATTTTTGCAACTTTTCCTCGCCTAAAATTTGCTATCGGCCGCTTTCAACTTCGGAAGGTGCCTAAAATACACTTTACTTATCTTTACCTTAGTGTATGTAATACATTACTTTTATCGCCAAATTCATTCTTAATTGACACGAAGGAGAAGCACAATAAAAAGCTGTTGGAGTTACCTAGGGTAAACTGACCAATGCTAAACAACCACTATTGTAGCACCTACATGATGGCATCATACCACCACTTGCTCTCCCGGCGTTCTCCGAAAGTCTATGGGAAAACGAAATCTCGACCCACTGAGGGAAGAAAAACGCCAACGCCTGGCAGTAAAAGTATGGTGGAGGGACTTACAATCATGCTGGGAGTGTCCAGGGCCTTGTTATACACCTAATTAATGCCAAACAACCACTATTGTAGCACCTACATGATGGCATGCCACCACTTGCTCTCCCGGCGTTCTCCAAAAGTCTATGGGAAAACGAAATCTCGACCCACTGAGGGAAGAAAAACGCCAACGCCTGGCAGTAAAAGTATGGTGGAGGGACTTACAATCATGCTGGGAGTGTCCAGGGCCTTGTTATACACCTAACCAATGCTAAACAACCACTATTGTAGCACCTACATGATGTCATACCATCACTTGCTCTCCTGGCGTTTTCTCCGAAAGTCTATGGGAAAACGAAATCTCGACCCACTGAGGGAAGAAAAACGCCAACGCCTGGCAGTAAAAGTATGGTGGATAGACTTACAATCATGCTGGGAGTGTCCAGGGCCTTGTTATACACCTAACCAATGCCAAACAACCACTATTGTAGCACCTACATGAAAGTCTTTTGGAAAAGAAATTTCGACCCACTGAGGGAAGGAAAACGCCTAGGGTAGAATCATTCTGGGAGTGTTTACGGACCTGTTTTACACATATACAATACCAAACAACCACTATTGCAACCACTATTGTAGCACCTACATGTGATGGTATACCACTGCTTGATGACCTGGTGTTTTCCGATCAAGTAGGTGGACTGAGAGAGAACAAAATTTCGACCCATCTGAGAAGCATGCCCGCTCTGGCGGGGGGCAGTTTACCCGTGTTAGGAGTGGTAAGATAGAACAAGTCTTAAACTCAAAATCTCAAATGTTAAAACTGTGCATGCAACCCAGTTTTCTACTCAGTACAATCACGGATAGAGTACAATCGCCTTTATTTTGGTGGTAGTAGAAGATGCCGTTCCTTTGGTAAACAGAATCAATCTTCTCATCTTATCCATCCACATAACAAAACCATATAGTCTCTAAATTACCAATTTATAATTCATATTTCGCCTTTTTTGCACGAAGACGAGCACCTTCAGATGTGGGAGGCATACGCCTTGGTTTGTATTGCTGCCAATGAAGTTCTGCGTCTGGTGCATGCAACTTGTAATACGAATAGATATTCCAGGTCATCTGAACACAAGCAGAGGCAATATACACATCAATACCAATCTTCTGGTCACCGCCAATGTATTCATGCAACCTTGAGATATGAATTCCAAATTTCATATATTGGAGATGACGTACATTCTCCTTCTTGACATCAGCTGGTAGATACTTCACCAAAGAGTCCTCGTATGTATCACACTTTGGAACTGCCTTCCACACAATTAACTGCTCTGAGTTTAGACTGTTTTCGAAGATGACATTCTCACGTTTCATACCATGTGCAACAATCAAGCCATCTTGTGGTAACTTTTCGAGAATGGTAATAAACTCACTCAAAACTGAATTTGCATCACTGCCGAGTTCGTTGGCCAATTCAGTTGTAATACCATGAGATTCCCTCGTAGCCATTCGATCGATTTCATCATATCCTTGAGGTTTAAGGAGATATTGTTTAGATTCAATACAGTTATCTTTCTCATCGAATAACATCCATGCAATCTCGACGATACAACCAGAAGGACGATCGTGTAAATTCGGCAACGACGATAACCATTGATGACTCTTGGTGTGAACAACAACATACTTGAAACTTGATGGAAGGTCTCTCCCCTCGGTGTATTTGTCCCATTGGTTGTTAATTTGCCACTTCTTACGTGTGGTTTGAGCATGACTATCACTGATGAATGGACGGTTGAGCCTCATTGGAAACGGGCTCTTATATTTCAAATCCGGCGCACGAGCTTTCTTAGAAGCATGTGCAGGCTCTTTGGTATCATTGTCCATTCCTTCCCCTACAGAAGGATTTGTCCACGTGAGTTCTTTGACGGTAGCATGCTGTTTGTAATACCGAAAGATTTCCCAGGTCATCTGCACATCGGTGTCAGCAAAATGGGCATAATCATACATACCATCAGCACACACACATTCATGTAGTTGTTGGAGCCTCAATCCACAACGAATGGGAGGACTAAGACGTTTCTTGTACTTATCTTTTGCTTCTTCTGGCAAGAATTTCAATAGACGGACATTCCAAGTGTCACACTTAGGAGCATCATTCCATACAATCTGCTGGTTAGGACTGAAACTGTTTGTCAACACAATATGTTCATGTTCCATTTTGTGTGCAACCACAAAACCATCATTGGGGATGTTCTTTACAATGCCAATGAGTTCATCCAGAACCAATTCCACATCAACGCCATGTTTAGATGCACACTCGGTAGTGATACCATGAACTGCCGTGGCCTTTTTGGCAATGTCTTTATAGGACCCATAAGGTTTAATAAGGTATTGCTTTGATTCTAGACAGTCACCGGTATCGCCGCTGAACAGCTTCCAGGCAATCTCGACTATACGTCCAGTATCATATTTATTTTGGTCAGGGGGTGGCAACCAATCATGTGTTTCTAGATCAACAACCATGTACTTTATACCAGTTGGGGGTACTCTACCTGGTGTGACGGTGTCCCATTTATTACCATCACTCACCCATTCCTCTCTTTTTTTAATGGCAGCGGTGACTTTCATCCCAGTTCTAATTTCTTTCATGGTGGCGGCGGTGGTAATTGACCTCATCTTGAACGAGGATTCATAGGGTTTTGTCATGGTAAATAGTAGATTTTGGAAATAGTTTGATTGACAAATTATGTTATGAAGAGAGAGCATTGTTATAATGATTGATCCAGCCCCTAATGATCGATGCAGCCCCTAATGATTGATCCAGCCCCGTGCGTTTTGTATTGCAATGTTGTGAGTAATAAAGGATTTCATTTCATTGAAACCAGGCTAACCAATAATTATTGTCATGACTTATTTATCAGTACCAGACGCTAATACTCTCTATGATGAGTCGGTTCCAGTTCATCTTGCTATTCTCGTGCGGTTTAAAGAACGTATTTTCCTTGATCTTCTTAAGCGATTACAAGATCATAAACATGGATGGGTGTTCTCAAGACCTGTAGATCCTGTTGAATTGGAATTGTATGATTATTTTGATGTCATTGAAAAGCCAATGGATTTAGGTACCATCGAGCAGAAGTGTCATGCAAGAGAATACCACCATTTCGAAGAATTTCAATCTGATGTGCATCTTACATTTGATAATGCCATGGAATTTTTCTACGAAAAGTCTACGATCTATCAAATGGCTGTGGAGTTGAAGAATAAGTTTGATGACGAAGTCAACATCATGGTCAATGGTCAGCTTCCAATGTTGTTATTTACACTTTGTTAGAAGAGTGATTATCGTAGATTTTGGATGGTGGAAAATTAATGGTATCCCTCAAGCAAAAGGATAGATGATGCAAAACCGTCCATGGAATCTGTTTTTGTGTACAGTATTAATCTATAGTAGCTAATTGAAATAGGTTACTGAATATCGTTGTCGAAAACACAATGTTTACTAGTTTGATGATCTTTACCGAGATTATCTACTCTCTAGAGCAAGTACGATACCATAGCAAGGTTCGAAGTATATTTTCGGTGTATCGCCAATTTACTCTTAAACTGACCGAACGACTAAGGATACAAGTTAAAACTGATACATAGGAGTTACCTGATAGGGTAAACTGAATCACTCAATAGCACAATTTCTCATAATGGAGAGGGCAATCCTCTCCCGGCAATGGTTGATGTGGTCTTGGGTAAATACAAGGGGGCAATCCTTGGAGATGAAGTCACAGTTCATGCATGTGAATACCCCACAGTCAAATCCTAATATTTGTGGAGAAGAAGGTATGAGTATCTGATCAATCAAACGAACAAGTTATACACAACATCCCAACACTTACCATTTCTCTGCCGAGGAGTGTCCATTGTACAAGGCACTAATTCCCATTCGGACACATCCAACTCTGTTCCCTTCTTGGCCTTGTGCTCATCCTTCAAATATTGTAACAACCCCTCGAGCTTACTCCTGTCTGTACCTCCCATGGAATCAAAGTATTGGATCTTCTTCAATTCCATAAAGATAACAGCTGATGTCCAATGCATATTATCCAGATTAACGGGACATACGATATACCGTAAATTGAATATATCTTTACCTGGTACCTTCTTCCCCCACCGTTTCACATTCTTATAATTATACTTCCCTCGAAGACTTGGATTTAAATTCTTCTCATCAAACATTGTCTGGACAAAGAACGAATTAAAAAAGTGGGATCGCTTCCGCCCTGGTTGTTCGGCACATAGCTTTTCATCTCTCTTGGCTAGACAATTCTTGAGGAAGTAGTTGACAATCTCGTCATTAAGCCAAGTGTTTGGTTGGAGTGTTTGCATACTACCCCGTTGGACAGAGTCTGCATCCTGCCGAACTAATATCTCAGCAACTGGACCAATACCATTTATTGTACCATTAACAATTTGTTGTTCCTCGTCTGTTAATGGACGCATTAATTTCATTGCTGCTTCTTTCGCCTTGCACTCTTTGGCATCGACATCTTCATAGTATAACCGTTCCCGTTCACAGTCATAACAAGCACGATATATCTTACTCGTAATCCCGGTGTAAGAAGAGCACTGATTGAAACCTTCGTAGCAGTTTGGACATACTTTGTTCTCTTTAAAGGCGTACATGATAACATACAAAGCTTTGTATACAACAGCGAGAAGTATTGATGATTGTTGATGTTAAGAGATTTGTGGTATGCTTTACGGAGTGAGTCCGTATCATATTAAGCTCTCTCATAACTGATGCAGCCTCGATGCAGCCCTGGATATTAAAAACATGGCGTTACGTTGAATTCATCCAGCCCAGGGCTGCATCATTAATGTTGTTGTTGTTTATGGGTAGGCTTGTGCGTTGGGTCTGATTTGGGGTTTTATTACGATCGAAAGGCTAAACTAGTGATCGAGTTAAACACACCTACTACTCTCATCTCTTCTATTCTCTGTACCTACTACATTCATTGCAATATACTACAATTAATCATTGGTACTACATATCGAATAAATAGCTGATACCTATGGAGGTTTGTTTTTATTTTCTTTGAAAGATTTGAGCTCATAACCCATTACTGGTAGGAAATCTTTTACATCATATCAATATTATCATCGTATTTTGAAGCCATCAGCCATCAATGACAAAAGAAGATGAAGATATCAACACGAACGTCAATAGCATATATTATATATGTTCCAACTGCAATGGAAGTGGCAACGTGAATTGGTCAGTACAACCTACCTGTGCAACTTGCAGGATGCCGGTCTTGAGGCCGATCACTTATCATCCACGTACTGATGCAGTATACTTGCCTCCAGCTCGACGTGATAGTAATTTCATCGAATCGGTTTCAAGATTGCTTAGCATGGCATCCATTTCTAGTAGTGAGCGAGAAGAGCCATCATCACAGGCGCCTCAAAACCAGGGACAGGAAGAATCAGATCAGTGCCCTATTTGTTTCATACCTCTCCAGCATGCTCTTAATGAGAGGGGTGGTATGTCGATAACTCAATGTTGCAACACAATGTTATGTAATGTATGCGCTGACAATGTACAAGATGAACTAAAGAAGGGAACTTTGAAGTATTCCTGTATATTTGGCACATTATGCCCTAACCGGTAATAATTGATTAGGTAGTGAATGAAGGAGATGGAGAGAGAGCAGAAAGAGAGAGAGAACAGAGTATCAGAGAGAAATCATCATGGAAAATTGAGATATATGTATAGCCCTGAGAAGTTTATTTGCTAGTAGCTACTCAGTAATAGAATAAGTGTTATTTAGTAGAAAACAGCCCTCAAAACATTAGATTAAAAGATAGTCAAGAGTTGAAATCCACCTATCTCTGATCCCAGGGTCCGCAACAAAGAGAGTCTAAATTCCTTGACTGCGATACAGGAAACATGATATGGTGCTATTACCTAATATGTACTTGCACAAAATCTTGATCATGTGAATCAATATTCCGTTCTATAGCCAAATGCGATAATTCAGTACCGATACTAAATAACGTATACTTTACCAACGCAGTACATCATTTTCCACCACCAAAATTGTAAGTAGCAGAGTAGCAGCGTAGTTTTAGTAGTAGAAGATCACCTATGGCAGTGCTCATCCAGCCTCCATGACACAATCAAGCCCTAATAAATACCATGGATAGGATACAGAGTCTATCCTCATCCAGCCGTCCGGCCTTTCATCCTGTTTGGTGGCACCGCCAAGTTGATCATAATATCGGTACAACTGATGTAAGAAGAGCACTACTCTTTAGTATTCACAAACGATGGAGTGTAGTCTGTTTGATACCGAAGCCGAGGCCACCGACGAGGATGATGTCACTGAAAATCCATCATCATCTGAATCTGAAAATTGGTCAGAGGAGATTTCATCTGATGAAAGCGTGGATAACGAGATGAGGCCTATACTACTGCTAGAAAAGGATCTACTTGATCATCCAGAGAATAGCGTCATCAAGTATTGTCGCAAGATGAACGGCTCCCGTGGCACTGAAAGTTCATATAGCCATAGCGGCTCTTCCTCATGCGATGGAGAAGATGAGGTTAATAGCAGAGAGGAGATCAGCGATGGAGACGACGAGGTTAGTAGCAAAGAGGGGGTAGAAGACAGAGAGGATGAAGTCAATTACAAGGGAGGTGAAGATGGAAATAGTACCGAGAGTTGTTGCGAAGAAGAAGACAGTTGGCTCAAAAGGAAAATGTCAAAGCCAACAATCGCTAGAAAGAGGGCCGATATTCAACGACTCCTAAACGAGGATTCAGATGGTTCGTATGGGGCTGCCGAGCCGAATTCCACGGTTATTGCAGGACCAGAGAGAAAAAAGAGGAGAATCCACTTTGACGACGACGAATGAGGAGGATAAAGCAGGTCAATGACGGGATGGTTGTTTGTCAGGTGCATCCTCCTTGGAATCCTAACAGTTACAATAGATATGTGTAGACCTAGGCAAAACTCCCAATGTTGGGACATTTACAATCTACTAAAACTACTACTAAAACTACTACTAAAACTACTACTACTACTACTACTACTACTACTACTACTACTACTACTACTACTACTACTACTACTACTACTACTACTACTACTACTACTACTACTACTACTACTACTACTACTACTACTACTACTACTACT
>Ga0214477_101533_pt1 | contig 10617 bp, 5 predicted proteins | sample M1_20Mar14CPVII9_FD_165058 | JGI IMG/M metagenome (GOLD analysis project Ga0214477, IMG submission 165058) | Marine eukaryotic communities from Monterey Bay, California, United States - M1_20Mar14CPVII9sort6BwellC16 | ecosystem: Environmental > Aquatic > Marine > Unclassified | place: USA...
ATTATCCTACTTATGAGAGGTGTACGTTCCTCTTTAATAAACAGCGATTCAACTGTAGGATCTTCTTCAAGGTATCTTCACATAGGTATCTCAATAGGTATCTTCACTAAACAATAAACGGGTGTCCGTATCTAATTGGGATGATCAGAATGGCACTGTCGTTGTCAGAAAATCAAGATCTGAGGTATGAAACCTGCCAACATGGGTCTGTAAAAGTATGATTGATGGACTTACAATCATGCTGGAAGTTTTACTGACCTTGGTATACATCCATATAATGCCAAATATTATTATCCAGGCTTCCTGGAAGACTAGAGCTTTCCTGGGTGGCTCACTCTGTTGCTACTCGTATTCAATTGGGAGTCTTTTATAAACTCAAATAAACGGGACAATCTATTCGGACTGCATAAAACTCTACAATACTTATCGTCAAATGATTGTGATATTAAGATGGTATTGTTCATTAGTAGTAGTCTAGATGATGCGTTATAATCAATTAACAACAATACAATTGATGATAAGTACCTACATTGTATTAAAATATAACTTTATATGTTTGTTGGATAGTAAAGATGATTCGGTATAAGAAAGTAACAACAATATACATCATACTCATCATATATATTGTTTGTGCACAGAATACAAACAGCAACTTTTGCGGAACTTCGTGGATGGATGCATCAGATAATTGCAATACTAGGCAACATTGCCCCAGAGGATCAAATGATGAGTGTATATATGGACATACATGCTATGCAGACACGCTATGCGACATTACACGAGAAGGACATGGAAGTAATGCACCGCCACCAAGTTTTAGTAGTACATCAACTTCTACTACAATAAATAGTAATGGTAATGGACTGCCATATGAAGATAGAGCAAACACACGATTTTGTCAAAGTCAAACTATAACAGAATGTACAATAGATTTATGGTGTGGCGACCAAAGTAGTTGTGATGATGGATTAGTATGTCATTACTCTGATTGTCATTATCATGATATATTAAAGATGCAAGAGGAAGAGCAAGCAAAGAATGATATATTAGCTTCTCATCAATTGATAATTAATGCAGAGGCTGATGATCCTATTCGGAATAACTTTTGCGGCAGTAGCTGGGAAGATGCTAGTAGTAAATGTAGTACTTGGTGTTCAGGCGAAAATGATAAATGTCCAGATGGACAAACATGTTATTCTGAAACTACCTGTTATAATGATATCGGACTAGTACCAACTTCATCACCAACTACAAATGCACCTTCAACTAAACCACCAACGGTTCGAGATGATCCTGTCAACTTTAGATACTGTGGTAAAACATGGGCAAGTACAGAATGTTCATTAGAAGGACATTGTCCAACCGGATTGGAATGTAAAGGCGATGAAGTGTGTTACACAATACAGCGTTGCAATGTACATGACTTGACAAAGAAACCAACACAACACCCCACCCAATCTCCAATACTTCCATACAATCATACATCGATACCCACACAACGACCCACCGATCCGACAAGCTCACCAACAACTTTAGCTCCAGTCACCAAATCTCCTACTGTAAGAGAAGATGTAAGTATTATATCTTAACTATCCAATGTGTTTATATGTCTTTAATACTCACTACTTTGTTGCTAATATCACAGCCAAGAAATCTGCGGTTCTGTGGAGTGTCTTGGGATAAAACAATATGTTCATTAGACAAGCATTGTCCAGAGGGGACAGAATGTGAAAATGGAGAAATGTGTTATACACTTCCGCGGTGCAATGTACATGACTTGACAAAGAAGCCAACACCCAATCCTACTCAATCTCCAATCTTCAACAGAGAACACCACAGTCACATGAAATTTTGTGGAGAAGATGTCACTGATGCAGTTATCAATTGCAGTTTGGAAACACACTGTACATCGGATGAAGCATGTCCAATAGGGACTTCTTGCTTTGATACTCCTCCTGGACGATCATGTAATGCTTATGATATGAGTCCAACAACCTCGCCTTCGTCGCAAGATGATGTGAAAACTGCTACTCCAACTCGACATCCGGTTCAATTGCTACTTCCAAAACAGTTTTGTGGGAAGACCTGGGCTTCGATTTCTTGTTCCAAGGAAGCATGGTGCCCTGTTGGCAACGAGTGTCAAGATGGAGAAGAGTGTTTTACTAATGAAAGATGTAATATCCGTGATGGCACTCTTCGACCTACTCCCCCGCCAGTTACACCTCAAACATATTCACCAACTTACAGATGGCCAACTTATGCTCCCACCTCCGATGATGATGCACAAGTCGAGTTGGAAGTGAATCTTAATATACCTCCAATAATGACACTGCAACCAACCCAAAGCCCCCATCGACCTACCCATGAGCCGACTAAGCAAACTATACAACCAACTTCCAAGCCAAAAGATCAATCATTATGGTGTGGAATTACTCAAAAGGATGCAAATAGAAACTGTGGAGAGCATTCATTCTGGTGCATGGAAGGTGAAGCATGTCCATTTGATTTTCAAACTTGCTTTGTGGTTTATGAAGAAGATTGTGGAAGCGAGTATGTTTCTAGGACTTCTCGACCAACTTTGCATCCTACCAAAACAAAGACCGAACAGCCCAGTGATATTACTACAGTCATCACTGCAAAACCAATACCAGAAGAGTCAACTCCCAAACCAAGACCTCAGCCAGTAATAAGTCAACCAAATCCAACGTCATCACCTCGCATTCAACAGCCAACACTGAAGCCTGAAACGAGTAGACCAATAGAGGATTCTGCTAATAGTCTTACATCAACAATCCTGAACCCGAGTACATTATCACCGACAGTAGTTTCAACATCAGTTCCGCAAACAGCAACAAGTCAACCTTCAATTGAGATACCAAACAAACCAATACAGCCCAGTTTACAAGCTACCAACAAACCTCCAACTATCGGAAAAGATAATGTATCAGATGATAAACCGTCAGCATTAGCGATATTAGATTCGATATCATCTTCAAGTCGACCCAAGTTCTACTGTTTGAGCCGTATGGATAAGCTTGACGAGGATTGTCCACAAGCCATGGAATGTAGTGTCGGAAATGCTTGTAGTGGTACAGGATTTTGTATGCATTATGACTGTAAGGGTAGAGCACCGTCGAATGGATCCTTAGATTTATGTCCATTTAGATTTGTCGGGCTTCATACAAAGAGAGATTGCAAATCCTATTATGAATGTGATAAGGACGGGTTTGTTGGGCCTGTATATATGTGTGAAGAGGGTACTCTGTTTGACAAGTCGAGTGAAAGATGTATAGACGCGACCTTGGTCAACTCATGGTGTCATAGATTAGCAGACTCATACATCACAGCACCTGAAACATCTACTGCGGATGAAACGGCAAATGTCATAGTATCTCCATATCCTACTCAAGTAGAAGTATCTAATGAACCCACATCGTCAACAACAATCATTCATACTATATCATCTACAGATACATCATCTTCAGCGTCGTCATCAATGAGCCCCAGTAAATCACCGCTTGAGAAAGGATCAAAGTGGCAAGGCAATACGGAATACGATTTATCATTATGGTATACAAGCAGTGGAAAAAGAAAGAGAGAATTGACTCACTTGCTAACGATGCTGATATCGATTCAAACCTTTGTTTTCTTCAGAGACTAGAACAGAGACTACTGAAGAGTTGACACAAAGAAGGTAAACGAGTTAGACGAAGCAAAAGATGTGTGACTCTACATGACGGAAATATCTATGATTAGATGGGTATGATTGGTTGATGTGAATCGTTACCTCAAAGATGTAACTGAGATAAAAAGCTTGAGTGACAGTTCCTTGCCCCTAATGGACGACGAGAGAGAGGAGAGATACAAAAGACGATGCTAACCTGATGATACGACTTGTCTCTACATGATGGAAATGTCTATGATTTATAATATGACATGATTGGATGGGAATATGATATCGTTATCCAAGGCCAAAGGACTCCAAACAAACCTCCCAACAACAATCACTGCAATCTAAAAGCACAAACAACCAAGCCAAAAGACACCCGCCGACATTAGTATACTATCGAAGACAAATGAAGACAAAGAAAGATCCGCATGCAAGGGACACAGTGTCCGTCTCAACAAATCTAATTTAGCGAGAGCCCTTCTTGGATGCACTTCGGGTTTGGCGCTTAGTCTGGAAAATCTGCTCATGTTTCACATTCACTCTCTTTGCCTCACTGTTGGCACTCTCCTGCATACGCCCCTTCTTCCTCCTAACAACATGTGCAGACACCGCCTCGCTAGGCCGTGTCCTTGAATGAGGAGTAGCAGCAAGCCTCCTCTTGTTATTGCTCATCGGAGGACGCTGATCCTTCTTGGCTGTAGAAGTAGGACCAGTGCCACGAAGGGTGAAGTCACGAGGACCAGGGGTGCGAGGAGCAGTCTCCAATTGCTTCTCAACCTTGACCTTCATATCCTTGAAGTTGTTAGCTTCGTTGTTGGTATCAGCAAGAAGAGACAAGTTGGTAGTAGACTTGATCTTCACATCCTTCTTGGGGGTAGCGTTAGTAAGAAGTGAGTTGGTAGCGTTGGCACCCACAGTGTCCTTGAGGTCGACAGCTTCCTCCTTGGTAGCATCAGGAAGAGACTCATTGGCGGCAATGGACTCGAATGTAGAGTTACTAGACTGCTCAGTTGTTGTGGTAGTTGCATCATCGACTTTAACAACAACGTCTTTTCCCAAATGCTTATCACCTGTTGCTGCTGGTGCATCGAATTCAAGCTTGGCAGGTGTTGGCTGCTGCCGACCACCCTGAATAATCTGCTCGAGCTTGCGTACTGAATCAGTAAGATTGTCAACTTTGGCCACCATTTCACCATGCTTCTCGTCTCGGTCTCTCTTGTTCTCCGAGAACTCGGACTCCACCTTCGTCTCCAACTTCATCCTATTATCAACGACTGTCTTTTGAAGAAACTGTTGTGTGCCAATGGTTGCTTTATCGAAAGCACCTCGATCTTCCTCCGAGCTGAGAAGAAGAAGAATGAAGAAGAGAAGATAGCTGAGCTTACTGTTAAGATGGGACGACGAGAATGAAGATTGGACTTACACTTCTGGTTCGACATCTTCTTCTGTGCCAACAAACAACTTTCTGAGAGCAGACATGGTGGAGTTTTCTCTTTGTGATAGATTGATAGATAGCTTAACAAGCAAGACGAATAGAAAAGAAAAGGAAAAGAAAAGGGGCTCAAAAAGTTTTGAAGCCTCATTTTTACTCCCACTCGGGGTACGGCATGGACTGCCGTCTTTGTCGTGGTCTGAGCTGAAGATTACGTTGATCTTAGTTCATTGCCACTTTATCGACTTCGGCTTGCCTGTAGAAGGTACGCCAAACGAAGTTCAGAGTTATGCACATCATGTGAGTGTGTGTATATGATATATGATATGATGTGATATGAGATTATAATTCGTATATGATGAGGGCGTTGTGCTATGGTGTTCAGAAGTGTATCATATGATAGAAGTAGAATTGTTTTCGTAACTTCTAGTCAATGATCCTTATTTATTATAAATTATTAATGTCTTATCTTCCAAAAGTTCTGACAAGTACCAACCAAATCACACTACAAAAGAAATTCAGTGAAGCTGTGACAAGTTGATGAGACATTCAATCTGTTTGACATGCTCAATGATCACAACACGTGGCTGATTAGCCTTTGGATGGGATGTCATCTCCTTCTCCTTAATCTTTTTCACGACATTACTCTCGTCATCATGGTAATCGTTGGCAAAGAAGCTCAAGTCAAAATTGCAAGCCGCATTGATATTGGATGGAGAGCTGCACAATATGCAATGGACAAAGCCTTGATCAAACAAGCCAGGTGGAAGGCGTCTCTTGATTTCAACATGGAGCACCAGATCGATAAGCAGGGTAACTATACGATTTCGACGAGTACTGAATGACCTCTTCTTTCCAGCACAGTAGTCAACTCCATCTTCCCCTTGGCCTTTCTTGAATGCATTCGAAATGATGTTGTATCTTTCATCCGCTCCCGTCTGTGTAAAGTACTTTTTTATATCATGTGCCACGTCAATTGCAAGCTTACGAGTTTCATCTTTCCGAAGACCAGGAAAGAGTACAGTAACCAAATAGTCCAAAACCTTCCCGTTAAAGTCAAATGCTGACCCAGTTACTTGCTTAGCCAAGCTAGTGGCACGTCTTTTGAGTTCTGTCTCTTTGGGCTTCGTCTTTTTAGCACCACTATCAACATTTGACAAAAGGTCATTCATACTCAGGGTGTTGCAAGCTTCGATACCTATACAGAGGTGTACACAGTTCGATATGAGGTTTGTCAATTCGTGTCCAAATCTAACCAAGTTGTTTAACTTCTCTTTCTTCCCAAGCCGTTCAACTGCCGCAGTAACCTCAGATAAATGCTTTGCAAGCTCAGCAGGTAACTCTTTCTTTTTGCTTGTTTCAGCGACTTCACACTGGAGGGCCACAGCCCCCCAGGTAGTGTTTTTACCAGTACCAAGATCGATCAAACTAGCTTTTTCATTAAAAACTTCGATTTCAAGCTGTTTTGTAAGGACCAATTTGATGGATGATAGGGGCCTCACAACATCAAGAAGGTTATTGGATAAGCCAGCCACTCGATCGAGACAGGGCTTGTTTGGACTGAACGCGGCCTCAATCTGAGCCGAGACCAGAAGGAGAAGCTTTGTTTCAACCGCAAGTAACTGTCCATCATCAAGTGCATTAAACTTTTGTCTTAGTTCCTTGTATATACCGCCTTCAGAAGTAGTAATAGCCTGCATCATTTTGTCAATACCTTCTGGCTCATCTTCACTTTCACTCTCACTTTCACTTTTAGACATTGACTGCTGAACCCGTGTCTTATTAGCAACTGTTTTCCCCTTTGATGAATTGGATTTCTTTTGAGTCACTAATTTGCCTGTCTCATTGTTGTTCCCATTACCCGTCTTGTCACCCCCTTTTTCATTTTCCTTTCCATCACTATCACCGCAACCTTTGCCGTTAGATAGATACCTAATATTATCATCAATAGTTTCTTGTGATGTCTCTAAAGCTGTCTGCCTTGCCTCATTTATTACCTTTTCCTTTTCCTCAACAGTTAATTGAGGGAAAAGACTCTTGTCATACATCCACTTTTCCAATTCAGTATAGAGAAAGTTCATCTCCTCAGATATGTCATCCGTTCCACTACAAATTTGGTCCACCATATCGTTATTGTTGGCCCAACCTCCCAGATAAAGAAGTGAGAATTGATATGTTGCCATACGTTTGAGAATTGCTCCTGCACGTTTCTTTTCAGCTTGCATACCCTTGATGCATATTTGAATATTATCGACTGTTACAGTACTAACAAGTTCAGGTAAAACAGCAGCATGATTTGCAATAGCCGTCTCGATGAACTCAATACTAGGAGGCTCTGCTTTCTTCTCATCATTATCTGTTATACTATTACTAATACAGTAGGTAGAAATGGTGTTTATCAATGAATTAATGGCAGTTGCCTCCGATTCAGCGTCGAGTGCAGTAGTTGATACTTGAGTGTGGTAAAAAAAAAATGACGAATATAATTTGTGAGAATATGATATATGATATTAAACACACAACAATAAACCGCACGTACCGGATTCATTAGTACTACTGGTAGTAGATTCACGGCTCTTTCTACCGCCTTTACTCTTTTTATTGCTTTTCTTAGGCGGCATGGTATATAAACACGGGTGTCAATAATGTTGGACGTAACTTATCTCTAGAGTTCACTTTCAATTGCAAAATATTGCAAATATATTTGGTAGCTATACCACCCAAAATATATGACGTTAATACACTTATAGTACGATGGTCTAACAAGGATTATGGAGACGAACCAAACCTTTTAGAGATAGTAGTTTAGTAGAGTTGCAATCGAATCTGAGATTATAAAGTGGAACTTATTTTCATTTGAAATTTATAATAATAAGTTTCTATTTCTTGCCAAAAGAAGTGATATCGTACCTAAATAATATGATATATGTGTGAAGTATCTGAGCGGATTGTATAAAGCGGTATTCTATCGCTCTCTAATCTCATCTAACTTCTCTAATCTGTCGCGTATGCTCGAATAGTACAAAACATATATCTTGAGCCTAAATATGTCAACTGATTGCAGCAAAGATGGTTTAGAGGTCGGTGCAAAACCGGATGGTGTATACTCCGAATCCGCAGAAACTACAACATCAGGTACCCAGACTAATTTCCCTGATAGTGATATGACATCTGACAATAGCATAGCATTACAACTAATTACAAAGATGGATGAATTATTACCTGAAGATAGTGTTGTGGATGTTTGTACAAGTGTATTCGAAGATACATGCATATATGATATTAAAATGTCGGACCTGCTGTTACTACTACAAAAGATTGACTGTGAAAGTGAAGCAATTGTGCATAAACTTGAGAAGGTGATAAAAGGATGGGACATCTTGGGTCGTCGTAGTAATTTACATCGTGAACATGAAAATTTCCGGAAGACAATCTGGTTCAATAAAGAAGTAAAAGCTACAACCGATAGTGAATTTTCTTCCCTTTGGGATAAGATATGCTGTCTTCTTTATGCAATCGAGTATGGTGAGATAGAAACAATGAATTATGAGAGGAACAACTTCTCCCCGCTTGGGATATTGCTAAAGCTTAGTCATATAGTACCTGGGACAAGAATGTCAAGATTACCACCATCAGATTTATGCGTTCAAATAGGCTGGTCAGTTCTTCGGATGCTTGGAGTCATTAGTATCATCTCTCCGTTAGATCTGTTTCGTCCTGATGGCAATGGGAGACATCCTCTGCACAATGCAGCCACAGCATTCTACTCCTACGATGAACACATGTGTGATCGTACCATTTTTGGTAATCATTATAAATTTATCGATGATTTTGATGGGATAACAATGGATTCGAACTACAAACTATGGGAAGGCGAGCAGATCTTTTCCTACCTTCTTGCTAGGTATGATTCTCAGCGAGCACTGGAAAAGGATAAAAATGGTGATACTGTGTTGTCCATTCTTCTAAAAGACACACATCGTCGTCCAATTATAAGAATCTGGCTTGCAATTGAAGCATTCCCACGACTATGCCAATTGAGCGGTAGTAGCGGCAACATACCATTCTATGATGCACTTGATACACCAAAAGATATGGATGATGAGGCAAGCATCATGGATCAGCTTTACTTGAACAATTGCTTCATCAATGCTTATGACAACTTGGGATTGGCACTAAATTCTAGTCCGGAGGATATACTACGTCGCTTTTACTTGTCTATCGAATGGGGTTGCTCTCAAAGTGGTAAGAAATATCTCGATGAGTATGATTATACTGTTCAAAGTACAGCTTTGACACAAGCTGCTCGGCTAATCAGTATCACGGGAATAACAAACAAACCAAAATTATTGATCGATACACTCGAGCATATCAGTAGTATGGGTGATAGATTCGATGACCATCATTATCAATATAAATCACATGATCACATTGAGAGTGCGGCCAAGCTCCTTATTGAGGTTACTGTTGGAGAGAGCAACATTGACGTTTCTTTCTTTATTGAGCGTGCATTTTCGAATCATAATGGGTATGATTGTATGTATAATCGTGATATGAGAACAATATTCTACCAGTGGGTACTAAAGGCATTATTGAAATGCCGTCTTGGAGATTGCACTGCCAGTATTGAGTTGTTTCTGAATCACGCCATTCCGTATTACAAAGCTATGGCTACTTATTGCACGGATGCAATATTTGAAATTCAAGAAGATCAAGAGGAGCAAGGACCTGCTGCAGAAAAGCAAATTGCCGAAGAAAAAGAGGAACTACAAGAGATTGCTATCGAAACTAATTTACTGATGACGAGTTTATTAGCGAGTTCACCCAACGAAGAGCTTTGTTGTTGTGATTGTGCTAGAAAGCCTCTGCTCCATATTGCTCTCAAGCTTGCTTCTGGATATGATGGTATTGCTTTGAGCATTTTGGGCATCGAGCCATCTAGTGCCAAAGTCAGGCATAATGAGGAGTTGCCGATACACGTTGCTTTGAGAAATGGGTGTGAAGGGTTTGTCATAGAGAAGTTACTATCTCTATTTCCCGAAAGTGTTACCACAAAGGATGGCGACGGTCTATACCCCTTTATGCTAGCAGCCTCGAGCTGTGTTGACTTGGATTATGTCTATCTTCTTTTGAGGAAGTATCCGAGTGGCATTATGCAATGAATCTCAATGAATGCCCTAACTAATAGACACGGCAATTGCTAACCAATTACTAGATAGAATGACTATCCAACCAGCTTACTGAAAACCTTATGTAGATTGTATATATACTTAACTTAATTGAATCAGTACAATGCAAAGGAGACCATATCTTCTTATACTCCTCTTTAGGTCTATACATAGACCCAGAAAAACTAAAAGAACCCCCCTATTTAGCGCTAGTTGAGATGGGATTTTTACGGTGTTGCTGGCTGGAATTATAAAAAAGGAAAAGAGGAAAAAGAAGAGAAAAAGGGGAAGAGAGGAGAAGGAAGGGAAGGAAGAAGAGAGAGGAGGAGAAGGGAGAGAGGATTGGG
>Ga0214477_101534_pt1 | contig 10611 bp, 13 predicted proteins | sample M1_20Mar14CPVII9_FD_165058 | JGI IMG/M metagenome (GOLD analysis project Ga0214477, IMG submission 165058) | Marine eukaryotic communities from Monterey Bay, California, United States - M1_20Mar14CPVII9sort6BwellC16 | ecosystem: Environmental > Aquatic > Marine > Unclassified | place: USA...
GGCTCGTATGAGACTTTCGTGGGATGACGAAGAAAATCAAGTTAGACGGCTATACTTAGTTGCTCTTAGAGATATTGAACCATTAGAAGAAATATGCTATGACTATGGAGGTGAATACTGGTGAGGAGGTATACCTCATATACAAAATAATATGCAGAATCCATACTACGACTTTATCATCAAAAAGCTTTATTTGAATGATTTAATCTTTACTCTTCAAAGCAACCCTTCCCATGTTTAATACGCCTTCATAACTTTTATTGCCCCCGATGAACCCCGCACTATGACAGAATGTACATCCCTCGATACCAGCAACGCTACTTAAATCTTCATCACGCACTCCTCTCCATTTAGCTGGCAATGATAAACGGTTCTCAAAAGCTTTCCCTTCAACGCTCACACATTGAATTCGCCACATGCCTGCTTGATCCGTGTATAAGACAAACTTGATGGGTGTTGTCACCTTCAAATCATGCTCAAGTTCATAAAGCTGTGACTTCCAAGGTAAACCCCCAGCCGGTAGACATATAATCTCTCCAGATTCATCACATTCAAATCGTTTCTGCACAGCGCCCTCAACAATTGATCGTGCTGGTAAATCACTCTCGACAATCTTTGTTAACACGCTTAAGAAATCTACACCACACATACTACTCGCGATTTCAAACCGAGCATCTGGATCAGGCGATTTGCCAGTAGCTTCGTCAACTTCATTCCATCGAGGATTTGTTCGTCCCACACGAGATGATAAGCCAGTACTATCAAAGTATTGTAACTCCAACTCATCATTATTGGCTGGGATAGGCTCAACACCTGTGTCAATTGCATCAATCGCCTCCATAAATGACCCATACATTTTAGTAAATACCCATTCCAAGTTTGAATCCTCATTCTTTAGCTCAGGGTAGTATTCAGTAATAACTTCCTTGCCGTAATGTTTATACACTAATCCAGAAGCACTCATCTTAGTACATCGTTCTTTAACTGTACCATCTGGTTGTAACTTTGGATAAAACTTTTCATTATATTCCCGTTGATGATGATCGTATCTTAGGTTTTCATGATCATAGATTCCGCCGACATCAATTACAATATCACATGTATCTAGAATGGTATTATCACGGGATCTTGTGACTGGTGAATGGCGGTATGCTGGTAGCTGTCGTAACAGCCATACTCCTAATGCTTCATCGGCTTGGCTGTTGTTTTATTTATTTGCCAAATTGATTCATACCATATATAATGTAGATATACATTAACCGATCACATAATATATGAGTAGTAGCAAGGGGGGGAAATGACATATGATGTGAACAAAAAAGTTGCATATATTAGTGTAGATTGGAAAAAAAATGACATATGATGTGAACAAAAAAGTTGCTAAGTATAAACAGCAGTTTAACAACCACATATATATAACTCACAATGTTCCAGAATGTGTACCAATTGTCTTCGTAGATGGTGTTAAATGGGATAGCTTGGCACGTTTGTAAGATGAAGTAGTAGACATTATTTTAGTGGTGGAGAATAATTGCTTGTGATGATTGATCAAGTTTTTTTTCTTCCGTATAAAGTTTGATCCGACAAACCCTGAAGATGAAGCTAGAGTTGATAATGATATAGGCGATGATGCTCGAGCTGATGCGGTGGCAGTGTAGAAGATAGCTGAGGTATAACAAAGACGCCGGCTTGCCATTGTTGATTGAGTGGAGTGGAAAGTCGACAGAGCAAAAAATGAGGATACCATATCAATATCTTTTTTTGTGTGTTGACATACACCTTTTGATAGATGCAAAAGTTCAATCAACCCCCTATTTGCAAGAGGAATAGTATGCATAATAAATAAACAATTAAGATAGAGGAATAAATATAGTAGTATTCATAGTCTTCTTTGAGGGATTGAGTGATAGGCAGTCTACACCAAAAAGATAGTGATTACCGTATCTTTGACATCAAGTGACACCTTCAGCATACTCTTGGCCTGCTTTGCTTAATATATAATATCATGGTATATCAGCAAATTATTAGAAGTCGTAATCAATTTCTATCACAATTTAGTAAACAACAACAGTTTAGGGCGTTTGCATTAATAGCTGCAGTCACTGGTGGAGTTGCGGGGTGTATGACTTTTACTGCCTTGTTGAACTTCAAGACTAATAATGCCATATCAGGAATTGATATTTCAAAAACAAATATAAGAAGCAGAAAGACATTGCAATTCAAATCTAAAGCTACTTCTTAATATTAATAGTGGCTATGACCCCTAGGTAATGGTATAAGTTGACGGACAAAGAGAATTTCAGCGGAGATATATCTGATCAGCCAGATATCACACATATGATATTTATAATGAGAATCGTAAACTGAGATGGGAATAGGATGGATATAGTCTAGTAGGTGCCATCGAATGTGTAGTAGACACTTAAAATGGGAGCTTATTTTACTTAATAGTGCTCCTTCGTCCTATTCTTTGTCCTCCTCCTCGATGATGATTACATTTCAACCCTGATCAAAATTGAAATTGGCTCTTAGTCTCAACTCCCCCTATTCGATTAAATACAACAACACAAAATCTGTAGTGCACGGCCACAAATTTCGACATCCTCTTCAATTAAAGACAACGACATAAATCGGTAGTACATGGCCACCAGGTTACCGGATTACTTCCTCCGCATTGGCTACATTGTTGGTCGGTAGTTGCCCATAGACCAAGTGCTAACTCACTTTGTTGGATGGCAACACAAGAACATCCCACCACACATCCTACAGAAGGTAAGTTGGGAGTAGGTGATGATGTAAAAGGTGATACAGACGGCTGCTTGGAGGGTGTAGAAGTCGGGACATCAGTCACAGGACTCTTTGAAGGCGAGATTGTCGGCTTTATAGTAACGACAGGCTTCTTACTTGGAGATGAGGATGGTGACACCTGAGAGATATGAAATTCGTATAAGACAACCTATCAAATCAAATTATGACAATAGCAAAGAAGACTACTCACGGTTGGATTTAGAGGTGCTTTTGACGGATTCTTTGACGGTCCAATTGAAGGAGAAGAAGTGGGAAATTTCGACGGAGCCGCTGTCTTACAAGTACACTCCAAGATTTCATCTTGAGCACAAGATGTATCAGGAGTCCTGGTGCTAATGGTAATTTCGGCATATCCAGCATTACCGTTAGCAGACAAATCAACACTATGCACAATCACATCAACATCATTCCCAGCGCCATCAAAGTTTGTAATGGTGTAAGTTTCTCCTTCATCCATCTTTGCAACTAATAATGAGTCGGTGTAGAGATTAGAAGTTGATGGAGCACTGAAGTCACCGGCCATGTTGATGATCACTTGATTAGCAGCCTCTTGGGTTCCTGAGTTTGAGCCTGTTGCTCTGTTGAGCATAAGATAGTAATCGGTGCTGGTAGGAGTATCAAGTTTGATCACTACTTTTTCAACTGGGTTCCGGTTTGGCCATCCTACTTGTCCAATGAGCGCGTAGTCTTTGTTACCTTGATTTAGAGTCCAAGTATCAGCAGCTTGTGACGTAGTAGTGTACCATCCCTTAATAATGTGCATATAAGGATAATGATTAGCAATAGATCATCTGATGTATATTGCTTTGTGTATATATCGCTTTTATTACTCACCAGCTGGAAAGATTTTGCAGCATTAAAGCACATCTTGGGAGTGTCAGATGACCTGTAAGAGAAACCCATTTGACCTGCGCGGGAAAAGATATGTTGTTATTGTGAAAGTGTTGATAAAGATATATACCATATCAAAGAGGCCGTACCTGTCTGGTCTTGATAGGTGATCTCATTCTCGTTCTCATTAGAATGTGCTCTGTATCGTATGGGCATAAGATATGTTAATTTTGAGATATTATATCAAATCATAAACTACTCATCAGCACATTGGTTCATAATAAACTTACAAGTTCATATTGTGTCCAATCTCATGCATCTGAAGAGACACATAAGTACACCTATTTTCCATTCATTTGTTGAGAGAGAAGTCAAACATAAGTTTGTGGGGAAATAAATGAGAACTATACCAACTCCAACGAGTTAATCTTACCACTCATCGTTATATACAGATAGCCATTCAAAACCACCATTGATGTAGGCGTAGCCAATCCAGCCTCCCTCCCTAAAGGTACCAGGAGGCAAACAATACATTAAATGATCTGCCAAAAGTGATGGTGAGCTAACTCCGAATTGAGCATTCAAAGCCGAAGTAACAGCATTACGAATGATTCCATCGCTAACTCCCAGTACATTTCTATTGATTGTCACTGTTGTAGCTCCTGTTTGGTGTATGTTTAAAGATCAAAAGGGCAATTAGAAAAGGAATCGAAAGCTTTTACATTCATGCACAGTCTTACCATTTGTAATACCAATCCCTGTAGCCGGCTGAAACTGCAGTTGATTGTGAGAACATGCAGCATACTGGGTCTGATTAACTAGATCTCCATTTGTACCAAAGACTAAGTCTGATAGCTGATCAGCAGAAGCAGTAGTAGACCTATCAGTGGCAACTACCCTAACTACCAAGACGGTCTTTGTGCCGGTGGTCAAACGACGACGGTTGCTCGTCGTCCATGGAGTGCTCTTGTCCTTAGACTTCTTCTTTGCCTTGAACTTAATCTTATTCTGATTCAAACCGGATGGTGATGCAACCATACTCGCCTGCTCTCCTTTGGGTATCTTAATCTTACCCTTTGCTTTATCAATCTTAGTACCTTGAGGTAGATCAAGCTCAAGTTCATTATTAGCGACGCCGTGCTTATTCTGCTTGATAACTTCCTTGGGAATATCTATGGCATAGGAGACACCACCCTTTGAGCATTCGATACGTGGTTCGTCAGAGTTGTCAGAGCGTTGTACCTCAACAAATAAAGTTTCATCGCATTCTACAATCGGTAATTCTTCGTCATCGGCCGGTTGTTTAAGGTGACGTGTTGTAAGAGATGCTACCGTCGTGATGGTTGTTGAGTTACCCCGGAGTCTGGTGCTAGTATCGGTGGTGCTAGTAGCGGTTGCTAATGAAGTGTCGATGTTTGTAATGATTGACCCAAGGACATAGATTAAGGCGTGGTTGAATATATTCATGGTAGAAAAAGCGTGTAGCAGAGATGATATATAGTAGGGTGAGAAGCCTGTGATAATTGCAATGGAAGAGATGAGAATGTTGATATCTCTTTGGCCAAAAGTGAATCAATGGACAATGAATAGTAAGCCTAATGGAGACATACCTCATATGTAGCGTGAATCGATGTTGTTCTCTTCACTCGTACCAATGTATGCACATAAAGGTGAGTACCCAGGTAAGCATTCCCACTTCTATACGGTACTCAGGTCGTACTTGGTTGTCCCCAAATAAATTTATGTCTCATCCATGTAGCTTGTACTTAGCTGACTTGTTTGAAGCAGAGACTTTCTAAAGTCTGACACAGTTCAAATAAGTATGATAACTCTGATATGATGATCTCTATCCCTAAATGGCTTAAGCGCTCTTTAAAAGTCTTCTTTCGTCTCATGATCGTATATGTGATCGAGTTTGTGAGAAATGAGTCCAAGTTATGTGGAGTATCATTTGTGTCTCTTTGGTAAGATTGATTGTCGAGGAAGAAATGTGACCAGCAGTTATGTATATTCCATAGCTCCTCTGCTAAAGCAAACATCTCTACAGAGGTAGAACTGCTTGATGAGTATCTGCACACATTCAATACAAAGCCAACTTCTTAACTAATCTCAAACATGATGACTACTAACATAACACATATCCTGATCCTCCTCTTCCTCCTACCGTGCACTGTAATTGGCAACATGGACCAACTTGGGAAATTGTTTTTTTGTGGCCGATGGTGGTCAAATGGAGGAGAAATGCATCACTCTTGGGGTATAGGATCGTTCTATATCAGATTTCGTGGCTCGTCTCTACTGAAAGTAAGCATTTGTACTGCTTGATATGTGCTGATGTCTCAATCACCCCCTCTAACTCAACATACGAATTCTCTTTTCTTCTTTCCGACATCATCTCAGGTAAAGATCAAATCGGGTTGGTCGGATGGGCTATTCTACACTTGCAAGATTAATGATGGCTTGGATGAGAAGCTATATCATCAGAACAGTGAAGACTATATGACCATTGCTGAAGACTTGGACTCCTCAATCGAGCACAATATTTGGTGCAGTAGAAACAACGAGGCGTCATGGGGCGTGACAACTGTAAGTGTTTGACGTATATTGCAATTCCAATGGAGTAAGCTAATCAATACTTCCCGATTTGAAATGACATAGATTTCTTCAGTCGTACTCGATGAGGGAGGAGAGCTACTTCAAGCAACAGATCCCAACGCTGATGATACTATGTTGCGTATCGAATTCGTAGGAGATAGCATAACAGCAGGCTTCAAAGTTTCTGCTTCGTTGACCTCAGAACCAAGCAGGCCGGCTAATCAAGATGTACATCTCGCTTATCCGAGGCACCTTGCCAACTCATTTCAAACGTCAGACTTTCAAGTCGTTGCCCGTTCGGGTATCTCCGTCGTGGGCAGTGAAGCGACTGGTGTACCCATGCCACTTGAGGTAAGAGCAAGAAGTTGAAGATCGTTCCATGGATGATACACTCATTTATTCTTCAATACTCTCCCTTTAGTATCCATGTGAGGATTTCTATTGGGAATGGCAAGGGTCGTGTCCTTCTTTACATGACTTCTCCTCGTGGCAAGCCGATGTTGTCGTTGTTAACCTAGGAACCAATGACTATGTCTACGGTGATCCGATACAGCCTTGGCTATTCAAGCAAACCTACTTGGCTTTTCTTCGAGACATTCGCGTAAAGTATCCTACCTCAATAATTGCTGTAATTGAGCCACTATTACAAAGCTGTAGCGAGGACTCTTTGCTCAGCGATATATCAGATGCAATATTACAAGCAGCTGTTGATATGAATGATGATCGAGTAATCTTTTACCCAACGGGTACAGTCGATGAACCTTGGCTATCGTGTCGAGATGATTATATCGATTACACACATCCTAATATTGAAGGAAATATCAAGTTTGCCGCCAAATTGTACCAATCAATGAAGGATGATGTTTGCTCCATCTTCCCCAACAAGTGTAGAACAGCAGCAACGAGTGGTAACGTTCCAACATACTGTGGCAGCAGCTCTTGTATTCAGCAAGTGTGGGATACGTTGGCTGGACAGTATACTTGTGGGGAACGAATCAAATGGCTACAAAGTCAGGGATACTCTCAATCTAAAAGCTGCACCACCGTCCAAGATGAGTTCCCGACTATTTGTTTATGTGCCCCTAATTCACCCCCTCAAAGCAACTCTGGTAAGGCAATAAATATGAGACCATCATCCACACCGTCGACAACCCCCACGAAGAGTCCACTCAAGTTGCAGAACACTGATAATAACATCTTTGAGGCTACGGCAGTGCCCTCTCCGACACCTCCACCTGCCCAAGCAGTTGTAGATAGGATATCTTGTGTTGCAATCCCTCAAGAAGAGTTAAATGCACTTGGTCTTTGGGCAATAACAAATGAACTATGTCGCCAGTGTGAGCCACTTAATCCTATTACGTGGTGGCCGTGTGACTTATCGCCTCCTCTATGCCGTTGCAATCCAGTAGCAGAAGTAATTTCTTTCCCCACACCCCCTCCTGTTGTTCCTATCGAACCAACTGCAATCTCGTGTGTTGCTGTCAATCAAGAAGATCTACCCTCTGACTCTGACTTATGGGCGACCACAAACGAATCATGCAAGCAATGTGAACCACCTAACCCTATTACATGGTGGCCGTGTAATACTGAACTATGTTTGTGTACATAACCCAGCAATTAAGAGTTCGCCTTGGAAGAGATTCATATGATTGATGAAAAGAAGGTACCAGAAGAATAAGTCTAGGGTTAGGAATCGATTTGAGTCAAGTAGCACTTATTAATGTACAAAAATGAATCTTACTTGAATGGATATGACGACAGAGAGATATGATAATGATAGGCACTGAAAGCATATCATTTACCGCATATCCATATTTAAAATCCACCCCCAAAGCCTCCAAAACCGGCACCTCCTCTATCCTCACTCTCACTTGAAACACGATCAAGCAATGCCCCGACCCTCTTCTTCACAGTCTCTATCTGTCTTGCTGTACCCTCAATTTGCAGTACTCGTCGTATTTGATCAACGTGCATCTTAGTCTTTGTTTGCCTCTGCATGGCAATAATCGTGGCACCGCGTCTTCCAATAACTATACCCACGTGATTGCCCAGCTCCATTTCGGCTTGTAATATTTCCCCATCTCCACCATCAACAGCATCGTCATCATCGAGACCTTGCTTTGTACCAGGACGGTTACGTGCCCAAAACTTTGTTTGCCTGTCATTACTACCAGTTGCAAGTAAATGTCCAGCTGGGTGCCATTTCATATCCCAGATTGCCATATCATGAGCGAATGGGATCTTTGCAGCAGGCTCTTCCGATCCCTTGGGCCCTGTTTAAATAATTGTACATTATGAACAATGTGAGAAAGGAGCAAGTATACAACACAAACAAGAACACATAAATAATATTCTTACCTATATTCCAATATATCAAAGTACCATCCATGCCACCACTAGCAAATACCGTTTCATATACCGGATGCCATGAAATACTAGTCACCTCCTTGTGATGGCCTTTGAGTGAACATAACTCCTTCATAGCACGGATATCATAAAGTTTTATTAATTGATCACGGCTTGATGTTAATAACCAATTCCCATTATCATTCCATGCCACCTTGGTAACTGTATTTTTATGTCCGTATAATGTACTCAGGCATCCACCCGTCCTAGGATCCCACAACTAAGAAATAAAATTAATTGTAAGTGGTGATGACTCTTTATTATGTTGTAATTAAATGATAAATACAACACATACAATACAATCTTACCTTGACAAGATTATCCTTTGACCCTGAACAAATTACAGATGATCTAGGGTGCCACTGTACACACTTAACATCCCATCCATGTCCCTCCAATGTACGTTCTTCACGATGTCCAGCCCAATCCCAAACTCTAACTGTTGCATCATCACCACAACTAACAAACTTCGTATCTGCCGGACTAAAACTTAATGCATGTATAGGTTGCCCGTCATGACTATCCAAACTTTGTACAGGAGCAATACTTGGACTCCAATATTTAATATTCCCACCTGAATCACTTGTTAGTAAGTAATTTTGATTATGCGACCATGCCATACAGCGGAAGGATTGGTCATGTGCAGACATTATTAGTTCAAATGAGAAATTAACACCGTCCCATAATGTGAATTCTCCTTCTTGATTTCCTGTTAATAAACGTCTACCACCGGGTGTCCAACTTAGACACCTAAGATGATAATGTGATGTGTAAGTTTATGTGTTTATTTGTTTTGTTTGTAGGAGGTGGGGTAATTATATGTGTGTCAGTATATCATACATACAAACAGTAAAATTTAGAATCATCTTAATATTGAAACGTAAGCACTTTCAAATAACAAGTCAATCCATAATCCTTATCCAAAACATACAAAGACTACAATAATATAAAAACATAAATCCTTCTCAAAAAAGACCTACAACAATACAAAAATAAATACATATGCAACTCACATGACAGGATTACTATTCTTCGCTCGTGTAACATGAGCACAATACGTTAAGAATGCCACACTGGGTATAACATCACCACCAACACCTTCCCCAATGGGTAAACCCATCAATTTTAAATAATTTGTATGACATTGCAAATACGGATAACCTGCCGAACCACTCCCACCCGGTAATGTATGCATACGACGATTTGGTTTACGATATAATCGTGATGTTAAGTCAAGCACTGCAGGTGTATGATAGTCAATACAGCGTCGTTTGAGATCTTTTTGATTTGGTCGTTCATCATCATCTTGAGAGTTTTGATTGTATCCTCCAGCGCCGCCACCACCTCCAGAGAAAGGTCGTTTTGGAGGACCACCAAAATCAACACTTGGTGGAGGACCGGGGGTATTAACTGGACGGCAATATGCAGATAGATCCATTTTTATTGTAATGTTATGAAGTTAGTTTTCGAAGAAGGTAAGTAGGTCAAAGCTCACGCAATACCGTACTAAATGTATGGTACAGTATACAGAGTACATATAAGGCCATTTATCCTTTTGTGAGACGTGTGGTGATTGTTGGCAAATGCCCATGTCGATGCAGTGTTGGCAAATGCCCATGTTGTATTTTAAATCTGTCAGTAAAATGACAGCACTTTTCAAAGTCAAACCAAGCAATAAACTGCAACCAGAGAGAAGAGGCAAGCTGATGATCTTCTATCTGTTTGCTTTATCCACAGTCAAATGTATATTTACCATAGTAATTGAGTTATTATTAGCCTAAAAGAATACTAGCAATAATATGGGCCTCATTTTCAGAATAATTCACAAGGGTCTCAATTGAAATCTGATTTGGAAATTTTGCCCCAATCTGAGGCGAGATGCCAGCCTACACATGGCTGTAAAAGTGCAACCAGTACCTCTAGAAAGGTGCTGCAAGTGATAACTAACTTGTTAGGTACCCATACAATGCC
>Ga0214477_101535_pt1 | contig 10605 bp, 11 predicted proteins | sample M1_20Mar14CPVII9_FD_165058 | JGI IMG/M metagenome (GOLD analysis project Ga0214477, IMG submission 165058) | Marine eukaryotic communities from Monterey Bay, California, United States - M1_20Mar14CPVII9sort6BwellC16 | ecosystem: Environmental > Aquatic > Marine > Unclassified | place: USA...
GTCGAAGGTGATATTGTCGATATCGATTGCAATTGCTATTGTCAAACCTATTGATATGTTGCAATGGAGCAGATAATACAAATAATGATCCGCTCTTGGCGGCAAAGTTCAGTTGTTAGTAGTTGCCATCGCCTTGGTCCATTGCAGCTTAGTTTGTTGCTCTTTCTATGTTGGGTGGAGGGAAGACGGAAGAAGCAAATCGAGCACTAATCTCATGACTTAGAAAACGTCTCCCTTCAAGAAAGTAGTCCGATCAGACTCTAATATGTATGTTCAACTTGATGCCAAGTTGTTCTATATCTATCGACGATTGCCAATGTAACACTATACTATTGGCACAGTCTATAAGAGAGTTCTCTTCATATTGGATTTGCTGGGTTGTATCGGTGAAACAATTAGATGATGACGATACCACTCATCGAGATACTGAGTGGTATCCTACACATCGTCCTCTTCCTCCTTTGGTTGGATATTACATCGTTCTATATTGGTGATATATTAAACTATTGTTCATATATTACTGAGAATATAAAGCGAATTAGATTGGTTGATAATGTCAGGCATCGGTTATGTAGTAGCTAAGCGAGAGAGGAGTGTGAGCTGTGTGTCTGTGGCCGACACTGACACGAACACATGATATGATCAACTTACACACCACTACCACACAACACAGTGTCTCAGCATCAGTACCTACTATCTCTATCCTTGAAACACAATCAATATCATATCGAGACTATAAAGGAGGGCTAATTTACAATATGGCGCTTGTCAAAACGTCAAAGCAGAGTACATGCTGCGGTATCCTCTCGCCTCGACGTCGACGCCAAGTATTGGGTTGAAAATTGACATTGACATTATCTTGTTATCTTGGTAGGGTAGCCAGATGTTATAAGGATAGTGAGTAGGTGACTCCATCAAGTTCAGGCCAGGTATGATCATATCTAATATATTGTATTTGTATTGGGTATCTTATTCCGAGAATACCACGACGCGACCACAAGACGTTGATAAGAGTTATGTCTTGTACAATCCTCGATCGTATACTATCTAGCAGCTATTACGAATGAACAAAGTCTAGATAAGTTATTAACCTCATTAATATTCAATACAATAGCTTTCTTCACTAAACATAACAAAACTAACCATAGCAAATGACAAATAACTTTTGTTCTGAGAGAGAGAGAGGAGCTTGGATATTTAGAGTCACAAACTTAGTTTGGTCTGCTGCCCAGCTCATTTGATCAGTGTTATCACTTCCATCAAACAATGTAGGGGGTACTCTGTTCCATAGGGTTGCTCCCATCTCGTTGCATTCCTGTACAATCTTTTCCATATAACATATAGCACACACGCTGCTCATCATCTTAGCTCATGCAGATGTAGCGACTGCATTCTTCTTTAGCATAGCCTTTTCTTCTCGTCCTCTGAATGCTTTCTTCACATACTTTCGTAGCTTGGTACTCAATAGCAAATGACCGGCAAGTCTTGATGTCAAGAAGACATTCAAACAAACCCATACTCCAACGATGCCAATGTTTTGACTAGCCACCATTGCCAATCCAGTAGCCGTTGTCAGAAACGAGCCCACCATGATTATTGGCAAGTGTGAAAAGGAACCTAACCCGATACATACTCCATCCGATAAAGTAGCCAGTGGACAATAGCTCTGACTTAACACAGCAAAGGGTACGAGACTTGCCATTAGCCTTTGTACAGATGGATCAGTCACTAGAGCACCAGCTACAGACGGTGAACGTAATATGAAACCAGTCACAACTGCCGCTGATAAACCCAACACACCACACATTTTATACAGCGTCTTGATCAACTTAGGTACTCTTTCCTTGGCATCTTTCATATCTCGTGTGATTAATGTCTGTGCTGCAACGCTCATTGGCTCCGGTAGGAAACTAAGTAACCACCATACTTGTAATGTAACCTGATGAGCAGCTAATGCTGTTTCACCTCCTAATGCTGCAGTGCGCGTCAACATGCTAAAAGCAAGCATGAGACCGATACTTCGTGAGAATAGAGCAACAGCCACTGACATGAATGTCGTAACAATCTTCTTAGAAGGTAGTCCACGCCATACTAATGAAACATCTCGAAGGGGTTTACTCGATTCCTCAACACTTGAATCTAATCTAGATGATGATATGACATAGTATAATGCTGCTCCGACTTGGGATGCCAAGGTTGCAGTAGCGGCACCTGTTGCTCCCCACCCTTTGTACAGTGTCAAGTAGACATCACCAACTAGATTAATCAAGCCTGCAGCACCGAAGATTTTCAGTGGTCTCCATGCATTACCTCTACCAAGTGATGATCCTTGTAATACTGTAGCGAGGAATACAAATGGTAATCCTAAAGCTCGAATGATGAGATATGGCCGAGCCACAGTCAATAATGATGCACTCGGTATACCAGCTAGCTTTAGTAATGGATCACTAAACTTGATTATAGATGCTGTACACACCGTACCCAATATAACAGCCAAGGCCGATGCATTTGACACTACTCTTTCATTAAAGTTAACTCGTTTCTTAGCCTCATCAACTGCCTTACTATCATTCACATTATATACACTCTCGGGTGGATTACTAGCAACTAAGTTAGTAGTCGCCGCTGATAAAAAGAAGAAGGCGAAGAAACAAAATTGAAATATTGATGTAGATGGTGCCATTGCCGCTAAACTTTTAGTTGATACTTGACCGACACATGCTGTATCGATTAATGACATGATTGGATCAAGTAACATACCGCCTAGTGATGGTAATGCTATTGCTGCTATTTCTGATATCATTTGTTTAGTCTCCGACCTCTTATTGTTGTTGATAATGGCGTTGTTGTTGGCAATATCAGGGCTGGTCTTGGTTTCAAGTTCTAATGATGACTTTTGACTAACTAAATGATAATGATCATCATCCACAGACAATATCGATACATTATTACTAATTGATTCTTTAATATTCTGTTGATTTATTGTATCTAATACATCTATATTATTCTGTTGTAGCTGATCAAAGTCTATAGTAGGTGGCTGTTGTATTATTGTATCATTAATGACCGTCGTTGTTGTTGACTGAAGTTCGTCATTAGTTGGAGGTTTGGTGGCGGTAGAGCCTGAAGAGTTGTCTTCTACATCGCCGCTGCCATTCTTTGGAAATCTACGATATGATAATTGCAATCCTCTTCTTCTTGTCGTCTGGCTTGTATATTGAGGACGGTAGGAAGTTGTTGAAAAGGCATTATTATTTTGTTGACGATAATTATTCGTGAGACTTTTTGGTGCTAGAGCATTGATACTAGCGACGGAGCTTGATATGGCGATGAACTTTATAGCTGTCTGATACATTTCTATAGATGTTATATTGATTTAATGGTTGCTTTGGTTAAAGTATATAGAGTTGTTGCTGCTTGCTTTGTGTTGCTTTATGGTGAAAAAATCAATCCAGCCCCAAGTCAGATGTTTTTAGAATTCTGACACTTAGATACCCCCTGCTAACAAATTCTTATTACATTACGATGGGGTACTAATTTGTCAAGGATACCCCAGATCACATTTTCCTCTTTCCCATCACAATTTCTGCTCTGCTTTCTCATTCGGAGGGGAGAGCTGGTTGACAGAAAGAACATCATCCAATCCACTAGCATGACTGGTAGAAAAGTATATACACATGTAGATGCTGTTAAAGTATACTACAGTACTTCAATGATCTCCAAGAGCTCATCCATTTGTAGTGTGTGCCCGTCTTTTCCAGTTGAAAACTAGCAACTAGCAAAAGGAGGTGAGATCTGTTACTGTTACTGTTGGCCCAAATGCATGCATACCAAGTTTATGGTGAAAGCTTAGATTGTGATGACTATCATCTTCGATAAATATGATCCGAGTCCTCTTCAGTTGCAAAGTGGCACAAAATGGCATCGTCTCGATATCTTGATGCCCGAAGACTATATTTATATCCTGCCAGCCTCAAACTCAAGAGCTCCAACTTTCAATTGCAGTAATGGAAAGTATCTCTAGCCATACTGTTAGGAGTACAGTTTCAACAAGACAGGGTTTACACTCAATTTTATGCAAACACATGAACCGTGCGGTTCTAACCCACATCTTATTGTAGTGAATATGAGAGTAAAGCATGAATATAGGTGCATCTGAGTGGGATATGCATTTCAATGTAGTATCTAGGGTTGGTCCTCCACAACAGTATCTCCACTCATCCTGCCTTCCTCATCAAAGCACAGAGAAAGATCTGAAATGCAAGTTGTGTATGCTTTGTCCGTACATGAAAGATATTTTGCCTTTTTTGTTAGTAAGTTTATACGTAAAATATCAAGCTTGACACTTTTTACTCATGTAATTTTACTCTTAGCAACTCCATAAAAAATTAACTAACTAATCAGATATATACTCTCTATCCTCAATTATAGTACAACAAACGATTACATTGATATATAAACAACCACCGATATCATCAATCATGTCAATAAAACTAATCCCTCAACCACACGAGGCACACAATATCAAGAGTATTTCAATTTGGTCCAACTCACAAAAGACACGTAAACCAAACCCAATTGTTAGTGCACGCTCCAATACATATTGGGATTTACGAGGACGGTATCAGAAAGAATATGATGAACGATTGGATTTATTACCTGATGAGGGTGTGGCTGATACGGTAAGTTAGTTGTGTGTATACATAGTTAGTATGTTTTATTTTTTCTGTCCCGGTTTATGTTATGATGAATCATTTCTGTATATCATTGCAAGTCATGGTGGTTGCAGTGAATCTATTGTGTGGTTAAAGAAATTGTTATTGTATAATTGCAATAAGAATACGTTTAATAGGTTGATCTCATACACTTTCTCTATATCTTTCTTTCATTATCAACTCCGAAATGTGTATGTCGTGCAAAACATAGCTTGGTGGAGAACTATTTCGTGCCGCAACAAAACTATATTACGATTTCCACAACAATGGAATGGTCAACAATAGTAGTGGTGAGTGATTCTGTGTCATGGGATTGATTTGTATGGAGTGTGGTGTATAGTATCGTGAAGTGCATAAGATATGATATGTGAAAGTTATGAAACTATGACAGAGGTGTCTTTTTGGTTTGGTGTTAGCTGGTTTAGGAGAGAAGAGAACCAGTATGTTATACCACAAGTGCCGTGTATACAACAATAAATGCAAAGTTCTAGCGTTCTGGCATGATTGGATATTGGTGTTGGGTGGGGTCTGTTGTATATTGCCTCGGTTGTGCACATGTCATGTGTCTTCTTGCACGATATATGATATTTTATTTCTCTCATCCCGATCTTCTTCCAACACATTATACACAGGTGCAATCAAGTTTCTAGCAAACAATGGAGTTATTCCTCCACCAAAACAACTTTATTATATCCCCGAACACATTACAAATATCAAAAAAGTAGATTTATACTCCGTCGTCTACCCATTTACCACTGGTCATGTGATTTACTATGATCAAAGGAACTTGTATTACGCCATCCAATCAATCATGGATTATACACTTGAGTTTCTCAATAATAACCCAAAGTTGGATCTAACACCCAATACATTTGATTTCAATGATATGCGTGATCCTGAACATACCAAGTCAACTGTTCGTTGTGATCATCGAAACAATTGGGTACACAACAAGAATGTCGAGGCAACTAGATTGTGGGCAAAGGAGAACAAGGCAAATACCAAAGCACACAGTATCAAGAAGAAAGTCGGTAGAAAGATTTCACCAATGAGACAAAGTAGGAAGAAGAACAAGAATACCGGTGGCGGAGATGGTGGTACACAGCATCCTCCTCAAGATCGGTTTTCCGCCTCATCGGGTGGTGGTGGAGATGGTGGTATCAAGAAGAAGAAACAGAGTAACAACAGCCGCAACAACAACAAAGAGAAGAATGGCAAGAAGAAAGGGCCTCGTGATACTACCAACGATATGAAACACAACAAACAACATGGCGGGGAAGGAGGAAAGGCCAAGAACAAGAAGAACAAGTCGAATGACATCACTTCTAGGTTGGGCAAGCTTGGAATTTGAGTTGTGCGAGTGATGGGATTGTATTTCATCGCTTGCATGACAGAGTGAAGGGGGCAGATTAGCTAGGGGGCAAAAGATATACAAATATATATAGCATCAAGATTATCAACAAATTTGATCAATACTTAGTCTTTCTCTACTTAGTTTGATTAATTCTACTTTACATATTCCGCATCACTCTACCATCACCATTGTTAGGCTGCAGCGATCATCCGTTGACTCATATTACTCGCTGCCAACTTCTCAATTGCTTGCCACCTGTCGGCAATGGCTTGGATCTTCTTCTTTGCCTCCTCTTCTTCCTTAAAGTATGCAGTAGTGCACTGGTCGTACAATACAAGATCATATTCCATGTACATTTTGAGCACATTCTGAGCCAATCCCTCGACGGTGGCATTCCAGTGACCAGAACTATTCTTGTAGAGTGGACCGTAAATGATGGGCAAGACAGTCTGGGCATTCAATCTTGATAAGCATCCACTGTTCACAAGGTGCTCATTATTCCACAAGAAGAGTGCACGTTCAACAACCTGGAAGTGATCAGAATCAAGGCACCTTGCCAAGTTTGTGAACAAGGTCTTGCTAATCTGATTCAATTGGTCGGCACCAAGCAGCTCGAGGATTTCTTCCAACTCGTTCAAGAAGAGAACCTGCTTACCAGAGCACGACCATGGCCAGCACTTGAAGAATCCGTTGAGGATGGGTGTGGCAGTATCGGCATCCTTCTCCACGTATTGGATGATACAGTACGACAACTGCTGATGGTATAATCCAACACACTTGGGCTTGTGAAGAGGGATTAATGCCCTAACCAAGAATTGTAAATGCTCCTTCTTCAAGGGGATTGCAAATCCATTAATGATGGATCCTAGAATTTCAAGCAATTCCCCAATACCGTTATGACGTTCGGTCTCATATACAAAGCGGTAGAACACATTTGATATAGCCCTACGAATGAAGGACCTATGAGACATGAACTTTCCGTAGATACGATGAAGAATCGTCTTCAAGTAATCACGTTCACGTGGATCTTCAGAATCAAACAACTCGACAAGTTGGAGACAGAAACGTTGATCGACATACTTCTTGGCAGCCTTGGCATTAACCTCGGAACTTACAATGAAGCGTAAGAAGAATTCATATGCAACCTGTAAGTGTGGCCATGCAGGTTCAAGGACGGGTTCGTCTTCCTCGGGGTCAAAGTCATCAGTTGCTGGAGGCAAGGCACGGCAAACGTTGGCGGATACCATGGCCATTAAGTCTGACATTACGGACTCGGTGAAGATCTTTTGACCCGCGGGGGTGTTGACGTAGTCTACTAACTCAAGTAGTGTTTGACGTTTCATATCCTTTTAACATTTAAAGAAGAAGGATGCGGTTAGATTCACCCAAAACACAAATCCACAACCATAAACATCACATAAAAACATACCTTGCCACGCTTATCGGAGGTGGGATCATCAAACGAAAAGATGACACCACACAATTGCAACTTCAACTTGAACAACTCCTCACGTTTATTAGGAGGCGCGTCACGTAACGCTGGCAATTCCCGTAATGCCGACGGAGGACTACCAACCTGCGGTAAGCCGTGATACCCACCGTCCATGGGAACGACGGGTGTTGATGGTGCGGCAGGTGTTGTTGCGGCGGCGGAAGGCTTATCTTCCATATTGTGCTTAATTTTTTCTTTGGCACTGCTGGAAATTGATAATGATTCACGACTTTTCTTCTTGTGTGACTTGGAAGAGGCAGTGTCGGGTGTGGTGTTACTGGATTCGGATGACGCGGTGGAGGATGTGGAGGCTACAGCTGGAGCGGGGGCCTCGCTACTCTTTTCCTAATAGATAATAAACGTGAAGCGGTTTTGATATGGTGAGATAAGTAAGGCTTGGCAATAAAATCCCTCAAATTATCCCCCTTTCACAATCAAAAACAAAACAGCCACCAAACAATAACACAAATCCCTCACGTAATCATATGCAAGGCTGCCACTTTTCTCTCATCTTAATTTGATAATTCGTATTGTTTATTATTTGGATTGAAACTCCTCTGTAAAGGTTTTTGCCGTATAATTATTGACTTGTTTGGTACTATCCGTGGTATTATCTCGTGGTGGTGGTGATATAACACCCCTCCTTCTTCTTTTACGTCCAAATCGTAATTCAGAAGCAGATAATCTACTACTATTACAAGCATCTTCTTCTTTACTGCAAGTAGTTTTCATGGGTGATAATGGCTGATGTCCATTCCAATTAGTTTCATAATCATTTGTGGTATCAACCTTTCCTGCAGAGGTGGGATTATTGCAACAAATATCTATTATGTATTGCAATAATGTACCATTATTGTATGCCTCCATTATAGTTTGTTGATTTGGTTGTTTGTTTTTGGGTTGTAAATCCATTATTGAAGTGAGAAGGCTGGAGAGCCCTAACTTTTTTGATCTTCCACAGCTGGACAATAGGGATGGAATATCCAGTGATCGCCTTTCATACAATAATTACCCCCAGTATCAATTCCATCAATGCCAACGCCATTCTGATCAATAACAGAATATATTGCATGCCGGAGGTAATACATAGGTATGCTTCCCTACACGATTTTTTTCTTTAATGTTGTTGTATCATGGCGTTGAATAATAAACGTATCTTGATACCTTCGAATAATGAGCTAATACCTCCAATAAATTATAACTAATACTATTGTTGATATTACTAACTTCAATATTGCAATTTAATCCGCCCAACAACAATTATTATACAACAAAAAAATACGACCAGTATGGCACCTCAAAAAACATAAACTTATCACCCCGATATATGAATGCGTACTATATTATATATAACAAAAAACTAACTTACCCCCTTATTCTTCCGACTTGATTTAGCTTTACGAACTACTCCTCTCATTTCTTTATACAGCTAATTGATGTTTGTCAACTTTCCTCTGCCGCCCTATTTATTAGCCTATTTCCATAGCTAAAGACCCTAGGTCTTACCAATTATTATGGGTTACTACCTGGAGATAGCCGAATCTACTCTCATAATTTTTTTACTGACTCGACATAATGGCACTCACTATTAATTAGATAAGATTAGCACTAAGAATAAGACGGCAATGGCTAGATTACTACTATTCTTTATATGCTGCTATCCATCATTATCATTGGCATGGTGTAGTGGTGTCGGTGGCGGCGGTAGTGTCGTCAAAAGGCAACAACTACACACTTCAAAATCTTTTCAATATGATCGTTTTGCAAAGAATCTACTTAATAATGGTAGATATAGAAGAGATGGTGGCTTTCAACTGTGTAGTATCAATGGTGGTAGTCAAGAAGATGATACTGATACCACAACCACAGCAAGCTCTACAGATAAAATGACATTACAAAAAGCATCATCACTACTCAAAACCTTTTGGAGCATGGCATACCCATACTATCAGGAATCTCAACCCGGTCGACGATTATTCTATGGTATGGTATTGTTAACATTAATGAATAGCGGGGTTAGTGTGGCATTTTCATACGTTAGGAAAGTAGTCCGCGTTGGTATTGTTTTTTATCATGTGATTTCAGTGTTTAATATGAAGTCTCCAGATATGGCTAGCTACTTCATAATTTGATCTTCATTCACTGTGTTGGTTGCCTTAAAACTACAATACTAACAAAAGTTGCGACATCTCTCTCTTTCATCATCACAAAATCATGATAACGCGCATATCTTCCAGTAAGGACTTTTGGAATGCATTGAGTAATAAAGATAGTCAAGAGTTTTATGGTATGATGGTAAAGTTTGCTGGTGCCTTGGTTGTTGGTGCTCCTGTTGCTGTGTTTTATAGGTGAGTTTATCATGATATGTTGTTGGGTATATGGCTTGTAGATAGTGATGCTTTGCAATTGTATGCATTGAAGTGTCTATATCTCTCTCACAAACCAAATGCGCTCATATCATGTGCTCTCCTATCACAAATGTATAAATAGATTTCAAAGAGAACAACTTGCAGTACATTGGAGAGAATGGATGACAGATCGGACATTACAATTATACAATTCCAATCGGGTATATTACTCATTAGAAAGAGATATTGCAGGATCTGCTGAAGGTAGTATTGTTGATGAGAATGATAATGGTGATTCTGCTTTACCTCCGCGTATTGACAATCCAGATCAACGAATAACCGAGGATGTGAGAACCTTTACAGCTTTCTCACTTCAATTATTCATTACAGTTGTTACATCCATTATTGATTTGGTATCATTCAGTTTGATCTTGTATTCAATACAACCTCAACTTTTTGCAACGATCATTGGATATGCCGCCTTTGGTACAGTAACTACAACCTACATCGGAAGTGCATTACTGCCATTAAACTTTGACAAACTACGTCGTGAGGCTGATTTACGTTATTTGTTAGTTCGTATTAGAGAGAATGCTGAATCTATAGCATTTTATCAAGGAGAAGATGTTGAAGGTCAAGAAGTAGCATCGAGATTAGCAAGGGTGGTTGAAAACAAACGGGAAATCAATGTAGCAC
>Ga0214477_101536_pt1 | contig 10604 bp, 9 predicted proteins | sample M1_20Mar14CPVII9_FD_165058 | JGI IMG/M metagenome (GOLD analysis project Ga0214477, IMG submission 165058) | Marine eukaryotic communities from Monterey Bay, California, United States - M1_20Mar14CPVII9sort6BwellC16 | ecosystem: Environmental > Aquatic > Marine > Unclassified | place: USA...
ATTTCTACATAGGAATTGACCAAATTGTGTAGGGAGGCGAAACTCAACACTCGTCACTTTACGTACATTTTACCGTTTGAGCTGCTAAATAACCCCGTTTTGTGTACGTAAAAAGGCGAGTAAAGATGCAAGCTGATTGTTTTTAGGCACTCGTGGGGCCCCTCCCCCACTCGCGATCATTGAGAGCGCCACAGAACCGAACGGGTGCAGGCCATCTAACAAGACTACAATATGAAGAAGAGCAAGAAGAGAAGTAGATCCTTGTCTGTGGTAGAAGAGGAAAAAATGTCAAGTGGCGGGGGTAGTGGCATAGTTTCAGCACCGCCGATGACACAAGATGTGAGCAATGCTATCAAAGAACAATCTCCTATCACTACACAAAGCACCACATCAAAGAAGAAGAGCAAGCGTAGTAAACGAAAGAGATCTAATAGTACCGCATCAAACATTAGTACAGATGATAAACCCACTTCACCACCAACAAACACTTTCTCATCAATCCGTCCACCTCTCTCTCCATCAATACTAACCTTCCTCTCTAAACCACCCTACAACTTTCCAACATCAACACCAGTCCAAACAACAACAATACCATTATTCCTAACACATCACGATGTATTCGTACGTGCCGTTACCGGTTCTGGTAAAACACTCGCATTCCTAATACCATGTGTTGAAATGATATTAAGACGTACATCACTATTGAAAAAGAATCAAATTGGTGCATTAATATTAGAACCAACAAGAGAATTGGCAAGACAGACATATAATGTATGTTGTGATTTATGTAAGGAACTTGGTATGAATGATCCATTGTTATTAGTTGGTGGTGGTGGTGATACGAAACGTGGTGCTGCTGCTAATTCATTATCCAACAGTAGTGGTGGTGGAGCAGTATCATTTGATTTACAAACATTTGCAAAGAAACAATCTGATATATTAATAGGCACACCTGGACGTGTCGAGGATGTACTAACACGATATGACAATATTGATGTATCTGAACTAGAGGTATTAATATTAGATGAAAGTGATGTACTGTTAGATATGGGATTTGAGGTTACGTTAACATCAATATTAAGTCGATTGCCTAGGATGAGACGGACGGGATTATTCAGTGCTACGAATACTAGTGGTGTTAAACGATTATGTGTGAAGAGTGGGATGAGAAATCCTGTCGTTGTTGATGTTGCTATTAGTGCTGTCGGTGGAAAGAGTAGTCAAGAGCTTGTCAGCAATAACAAGAAACAGCAGCAAGCAACACCATCAACATTGACAAATTATTACATCATATCACCACTTGATGAAAAGTTATCCCGTTTAGTATCATTCCTAACACAACATTCAGATGAAAAGGTTATAATCTTCTTCTTAACATGTGCATGTGTTGAGTATTACAGTACAGTATTGAAACAGATTAAGTTACCATGTAAGGGTTATACATATGAGGCATTACATGGCAAGTTAGTACAGAAACGACGTGAGAAGGCAATGGAACGTTTTCGTGAAGTTAAATCAACCGATAACAATAAAGTTGGTAGTGCCTTATTATGTACAGATGTGGCAGCTAGAGGTTTGGACGTACCTGATGTATCCTGGACTATACAGTTTGATGCTCCCGTTGACCCATCGAGTTATGTCCATCGTGTTGGTCGATCAGCTCGGGCTGGAAGGAGTGGCAATTCGTTGGTATTCTTGACAAGGAAGGAGGAATCATATGTTGATTTCTTGAGACTACGAAAGGTACCAGTGAAGGAGTTGGATAATGATCAAGTTTGTAAGCCTCCATCTGAAGAAGAAGAAGATGCTGATGAGGCAATAGAGGACTCTGATAAGAAGACAAGCAAGTCAAAGCCGTCAGATAATACAACATCAACCGAGAAGAGGATTATTGAAAGTGCAGCCGGATCAGACGTATTTGTACCAGATGTATTGCCCTCTATTCGTAAACTGGTATTGAAAGATCGTGATATATTGGAAAAGGGCACGAAGGCATACACATCATATATCCGTGCATATAAGGAGCATCAATGTGGTTTCATCTTCAGGTAAGCTTGAATTGTGTGTGATGGTAATATACAAATATACATCTCAATTCTATATTGTCTGTTGCTAACCTACCCTTCATTCACTCCAGATTTGCATCACTCGATCTAGGAATGCTAGCCACATCCTTCTCCCTACTCCGCTTGCCCAAGATGCCTGAACTACGTGATAAGCAGCTTCCAAACTTTACACCAGCTGGTCCTGAAATTGACATTCATGCCATATCCTTCAAGGATAAGACTCGTGAAGCTGCTCGTCAGAAACGTCTAGCCGCTGAACTAGCCGCGGGTGGTAAGAATGCCAAACAAATCAAGGCAGAACAACGTGCCGCTGAACGTATATCCAAACAGAAGGAACGTCGTGCTACTGAAATTGCTAAGGGGCGCAATCCAAATAAAAAGAAGGGAAAGCAGGCAAAGGTTAGTACACACTTCTTTGTTTTATTAGATTCTCTATTTGCTGTGTATCAATCCAAATGAAGCATGCCTCTCACCCATTTCATTATTCAATTCATATCATTCTAGATATTTGACGAGTGGGATGAGTTGGCAAAGGAAGAACGCTTGTATAAAAAGCTCAAGAAGAAGAAGATAACGAAAGAGGAGTATGATCGATTAATGTACGGCGATGACGATAACAAGAAGGTAGAAGGCGAGAGCAGTGACGATGATAGTGATTGAATAGGCAAAGGAAACATGTTATCTGAGCAACACTACATGTATCTGCAGTCTAAGACAGGTCCTGAAAAGGCAAAGTATAAGAGTAACTGCAGTGCCTTTCTCTTAATGCAACATACTAAGTAATAGGCATGAAAGTTTAGTTGTGACTACTCAAAACTCAATATCGATAACATCCGATCTGCACTGCGTTGCAACGATACATCACAAGAGTATCAAAATAGATACTAAACATATATTTCATGAAGACTTTGTGTGATAGGGTGGATTTTAGAAAATCCTGTTTTTGTGTGTGTGAATATGAGTTTTGAGTTGCATCAAAACAGCCTCCACATAAAGTAGAGACGATGCAAAGACAACATATGTAGTACTTGTGTATATGAAGATTTTAGTTTGCTGCTTATTTGCCAGACTTCTTGGGAAGAAGAACAGCGTGGATGTTGGGAAGGACACCACCAGCAGCGATGGTAACACCTCCAAGCAACTTGTTCAATTCCTCATCGTTCTTAACGGCAAGGGTGATGTGACGGGGTACGATACGAGCCTTCTTGTTGTCACGAGCGGCATTACCGGCAAGTTCCAAGATCTCAGCACATAGGTACTCAAGGACGGCAGCAAGGTAGACGGGGGCACCAGCACCCATACGAGTGGCATACTTTCCTTGACGGAGGTAACGACCGATACGACCGACGGGGAACTGAAGTCCAGCCTTGGCAGAAGAGGTAGTACTCTTCTTCTCGCCGCGGCCTCCTTTTCCTTTTCCAGACATGGTGAATTAGTAGATTTAGTAGTTGTAAGTGGTTGATGAATCGATGAATGATTTTATGAGCTTGTGTGTGTGCTTTTAGTGTGTAAGTGAAAAGAGGCTGTCAACATAAAATATACTGTGGTAGCTTATTTCTACGTATACTACGACCAATTATTACGCAAAGATACTGCAATAGCGACCTGCGCGCCCAAAATTCGAGACGAAAGTAGGCCGTCAGAAACTGGCGCGCTGACAAATCTCAAACAAACAACAAAACAAAGCTCATAAAATCGATTCATCGATCTTCATCACCAACTCTCAATAACAACACTATCCCATCATGGCTAAAACACCATCCAAGAAGGCTCCTTCCAAGGCCGCCAAGAAGGCTCCCGCCGGTGACAAGAAGAAGCGTAGCAAGAAGCGCGTCGAATCTTACTCCACCTACATCTACAAGGTCCTTAAGCAGGTCCACCCCGATACTGGTATCAGTAAGAAGGGTATGTCCATCATGAACTCTTTCATTAACGATATCTTCGGACGTATCGCCGGAGAGGCTGGCAAGCTTGCCACCTACAACAAGAAGGCTACTCTTTCATCCCGTGAGATCCAGACTGCCGTTCGTCTTATGCTTCCTGGTGAACTTGCCAAGCATGCCGTATCCGAGGGTACCAAGGCCGTTACCAAGTTCTCCTCCGCCTAAACTACATGATAATTGCAGTGGTAGGATGATGATATTTAGTACAAATATTATGTATTAAAAGCATAGTCTCTTCGGAGGCTGTATTTTAAAATGCTACAACAACAAACAGGATTTTATAAAATCCGCCCTGATATTCAAAGAAACATCACATGTACCTTCTTTTGATTATTGACTTTATTTTATATTTGATGTGTGATCTTATAAGATGTGCTAGAATCGTGTTGGCATATTAGGTATCATTAATCAGTATTGCAAACAAACAGCTTCTTTTTAAAAGACCTCCCCAACAAAATGTCTTTAGATAGTACATAGTACTCATGTAGTTACTAAAGAGAAGGCATTTGAGTGTGAACTACTTATTTAGTTATGGTCTCTTCTATGCATATTGCAGTAGTAGTAGTGCAATGGCCAGGAAGTTATTTGCAGTCTCTATCTGCACAAACTTCATTGCACGCTACCTCAAGCCAACGCACCCTATTGTGGAGACAATCAGGGCTTGACTAACCTGATCAAGGCGCGGCATGAGTATACTTCAGTACGTTTTTACACTGCTATTTGGTGCAGAACTCTGACGAACCGGCATTTTGATTCCCTTCCTCGAGGCGTCAGCTGACTTTGGTTTCTTTGGCCTATGTTTCATGGCTGGAGATTGACTTAACTGTCGAGCAGTACCACTCTTGACAGCAGTAGCTCCTTTTCTCTCAGCAAGAAGACTTCTTTTAGGAACAGATGACTCAGGTTGCTTCTTCTGCTCCCGAATATCTACTATGCATAATGTCTTGACTGCAAAGGCAGTAGACTCCAATTCATCTATGGTCTCTGATGCACCTAACGCTTCAATCTTACCTCCTGGATGCACCATGACCTTGTGTATTCTCTCAGACCGTTCGAGGGCATCGGCAATAACTTTTATTCCACTAATGCTTATGCGATTTTCACGTAAGTCGATGTATTTCAATGCACTCCTCTCACCCAGAACAGCCGCAAGTGCTCGAGCACCATCATCACTGATATTGTTCTTCCTAAAGTGTATCTCTTCTATTGTGATATTATTCCGAAGCATGGCAGCCACAACATGAACCTCTTCGTCACCCAAGCTGGACTATGATGAAATGAGTATGTATTAGAATTGATGTTAACATGTAACTATAGAACACACCAACTCACCTCTGGTAAGTTTATTCTGCCCGCACCAACACCACCAACCTCGTTCCTATCCTCTTCACACCCAGGCTCGCCCAAGCTTACTGATGCTTTCACAGCACGGATATATCTCAAGAGGATACGTCTCTTCGACTCCTCTTCCTTGAACACATCTGTTTGTATCTTATTCAACTCAGATTCATAACGATTTACATCTTCGCCTCGTAGTTTCAAATCTTCTTTGACTTCATTTAATTGCTCTTCACCAAACAATATTGCACCATATAGCTCAGCAATCTTCTTCACTAGTGGTTCTTGGGAGTTTTTACTCTTTAGTACCTTGCGCAAGAAGGTGTTACAACTCTTCTCTTCTATCCACACTTTATCCTTTGGAGTTTTACCACTGATCACAGCATGACCCAAAGATGGTCTACTATCAACAAAGAAACGAAGTTGTCCTCCCGCTATACTATCAGTCTTTGCCTTGGAATGGATAGCTCGTCTTTCTTCTTGAAGTGATTGATCTTCCTGTAGCTTAAGTGTGTTTTCAATAGATTGATGTTTGATATTCATTTCCTTCAACTCCTTGTCAGACTGTTGCCTCTTTTCATTAGCATCTCTAGCACTCTCATCTGCCTGTGTTAGTTTTGTTTGTAATGTTTCACATCGTTGTGTTACATCTTGTAGTTGTGATTCCATCTTTTTAATCTCACTTTGCTGCACAGATCGTGCCTCCTCATCTGTTTGCAGTCGATTGAGTAGGAAAGCTAACCGACCATCCATTGTTCGTACCTTCTCATTAGCAACCTTACTCGCCTCCTCCTCACGTATTCTACACTTGGCTTCTTCCTTCAACTTTTGACCCAATTGTGAGTTGACCTTCTTCAAACCTCGCAGTTGGTCATCGACAATACGTTTATCTGCCTCAACTTTTTCTCGTACTCTTCGTTGATTGGCATTATCTTCAATAATTTTAGTTTGTTGCTTCTTGAGTGCAAACAACTCTTGCTCCTTCTTGGTAAGTGCCTCCATAGACTTCTTCTTACCAAGCTCTGCAAGCTTTAGCCTTTCGAGTAGTTGAAAGACCTTTTCTGCCATTTCACGTAACTGATCTCCATTATCACGTGCTTCCGCCTCCAACTTGAGTCTATCCTGCTCTAATTCTTGCAGTTTGGAAGATAGCTCTTTATTCTCAGCCGATGTTGCCTGGAAATCAATAGACAGTGTACGCTTGGAATTATCTTGACTAATACGAGCATTCGTTTCTAGTTGTAATGCAGTTTGTAGCTCTGATGACTTTTGACGCAACTCTTGTACATTCTGTTCCATCTCCTTCATGTGATCATTTGCCTGCCTATTCGCTTCTTCCTGCGATTGTAGCTTTCCCAGCAATTGATATTGTTTCTCCTTCCTCAACCGTAGCTGTTCTTGCACTGCATCCAACTCAACCGTGGAATGTATAGTCAACTCAGAATTCTTCTTCTTTAGCTGTGCAACTTCTGAACGAAGTACTCGAATCTCTTGCGTCTTGAGATGATTCTCACGTATAGCAGCTCTGGCACTATCGTCTGATTCTTTTGACGATTGAATGAGAGTATTGTACTTTTCACCCATATCCTGTAATTCACTTCTACATATCTTCAACTCGGAATTAATCTTGGCAGTATTAGCCTCTTCACGTTCAAGTAAGTTGAACAGTTCAGCATTCTTAGTTGTCATTGTCTTTAGTTGGTCACAACAATCTTCATAATCCAATTTCACTTCTTCCAATTCTGTCTCAGCTGACTTGGTTCGTCCTTGCAAGGTGAAGTTACTCTCCCTCAATGTTTTATTCTCTTCCTCAAGTGTAATGTGTTCATTCTGAAGAGTCTCAAGCTCTTCCTCAGCACGGTCCAATGATGTAATTAACTCGACATTCTGTGAGGAAAGTATACGGCATTGTTCCTGTTTCATGTTCAGTCTCTGTTCTTTGCCTGCCTGCAAATCCTTCAAGGACCGCCGTGGCTCTGATACCTGATCACTCATACTTGTGAATATGTGCGGAAGAATAAGTGTTGTGTTGTAGCCCTAGTGCGTGGTCATTAATTCGAATTTTGGAGCTCTAATTCAGAAAATGGATGTGAATGTCCAAATGTATGGCCCCTTGATTTCACAGGAAGGCATGACCATTGATCATTGATGCTCAATGTGTGGTTGACGTTTCTATAATGCAAAGCAGCTTTCTCTTTTTCATCCTCGCCTCGACCTAAATAAGAAAACATTCGACACCCCCCCAAAAAAATGAAAAACACTACAATACGAATACGCAACGTCAATAATTTCAATTCTTCATATTGAATTACAGATATCCTTCATTCACCACCACTAATGTATGACACCATTGCAATACGTATTAGAATACATAATGATTGAAGAGTCCACCACCACTATAAATATATGATACCATTGCCATACGTTAGGATATAATTATGATACCAATACCATACGTATTAGAATATTATTATGATTGAAGAGTTCATCGGTAACGGTGGCAACAGTGCTAGTCCTATCGACAAGCAGCAGTCGGATGACGATGGATCACCTACATCCAACCTAAATGATACCACGCAACTATCACTCCCTTCGTCGTTCGACGACTCATTATGCCTAAGCTTGTATCAAGATTTATTAGATCGAGGACAGCACAACAATGTAGATGAGAAGATGACTCACAATGATAATCTCCTCGAATCCAAAGTACGACAACTCTTGTCAACAAACCTTGAACTCCAGGAGAGATGTAGGCTCTTCGATTCCCTCAAAAAGAATTCAAGTGATTTAGAAGCCGAAAACGTAGATCTTCGATCTCAACTGCAACATCAAATAGCATTGAACAAGGAGAATCAAAAACAAATACTTGAATACAAGCAAAAGATTCATCTCATTGGTATTGACCTTGAGCACTCCCGAAATGAAAACGAGCTGTACTTGAGTAGAGCCGAGAAGGCTGAGAAGGCTCATACTTCTTGTCTATCCGAGTTGAAGAGTACTCAACACAAGTATGAACAGGATATTGCCCGTCTGATAAGTGAACAGGACGCATTGAAAGCCAGCTGTAAACAGAAAGTATCACAAATGAGGGATGAGATCTTATCCTCACGTGCTGTTCAAAATGACGCTTTTGCTAGAGAGTCCAAGTTGTTGCTCGATGCTCGAGATACAGCAGTTGAACAAACATCACTCTTGCGTCAAGAATTGACTAATCTTCGTGTCGATAAAGAGACGAAAGATGCTGAGACCTCTGATTACACTAAAGAGCTTGAGAGACAACTAGCTGATGTTCGGGCCTCTTTGAAGATACGATCATCGGAGCTGAATACTCTCAGTCTGAGCCACGACCGTTTAGTATCTGAAGCCAGTTTATCCAATGATGAGAATACAAAGATTAAAGAGTCCTTGGTTCAAATGCAGACAGAGTGTACCAAACTGGAGATGTCAATCCGCCAGAAAGATGAAGCACTCAAAATTTATCATCACGATGATTTACTCGTAGATGTAGATCCAACTAACTCCTCAGATGACTTCTTCTCTGGTCGTAGATTGATCGTCAAGAATAGTGTAGCACTAGCGCGCAAATGCCGTGAACTACAGGGGCTGCTAAAGAAGCAGGATACAGAACTATCTCTATCGAGAGAGAAGCTTGAGACACTAACAAGAAAAGAAGAATCCAATGTTAGAATGTTTAAGGAGCTTGCTACACAGAGTAATAAAAATGCATCCACTTACATTATATCCGCACTGGAACAAAGAGATGAAGAGATACTCAAGCTCAGTTCCAAGATTAATACTCTTCAGACTGATCTAAACAAGGTTGGTCATGAGAGGGATGACGTAACATCTCAATTAACTCATTTACTTGAGCGTCGGGAACAATTGTCTGAGATGAAAGGACTCTTGGAAAATGTAAAACGTTCTACAACTTCTGCTACTACTAATATTGGAGCTACTACTACACCACAGCGACTTCTCGATATTGATAATGTTGAAGTCGATGACGATATATTCGAGCATATGATTCATCGTAGCTATACAACGCTTCAGAATTCAAACAGCAAGAAGAAAATGTAGATGGTTGTTATACTCATTCGTCGGTATTGATACTCAACCCAGTATGCTGGTATAATACTAACCACCAATTCACCATTCACATCACATGCTCGATGCATAAAAGAGCAAGTGTAGTGTTCATTTTAATATGCTTGTTATATCATCGATAGCAACTAACTGTGTAGAATCTACATATCCATATGATATGTAACATCAAATCATATCCATATGGTATATTATGTACATCTATATCAATCGATCTATCGTATGTAGCTATCCTGAATCCTGGCCTACATTGCTCAATGGTATCCTTCGACGACTCTTTATGTCATCATTATCAATAGCCATGATTTGACGATGTTGCCTCTTCTTCACCTTATAATTATACCAACATTCTCTTCTGCATTTGTATCAACGTATAATTTGCAAACATATAATACTTGTTGTGCCACTATGGGAGATATATCTTGGACTTCAGGTGCAGACATATTGAACTTAGATCCATCAACTCTATCACAACAAGACGTGTCTAATAGTAGACCACAACTAGCTAAAGATGAGGAGTATGCTTCTGCAATTCTCACTGCATGGAAAGAGGAAGTGACTAATAGAGATACAGAAGACGATGAAAGATCAGTATCATCACCGATAACATATCATTGCAATCAATCATCTTTGTATGGCCATATCTATAGACGATCATCTTCTACAACTAACAATGATACTATCGAAGAAAGATCATTACCAGGAATTATACTATTTCATACAGGTGCAGGACCGCGTGAGTATTAGTATTATGCATTGATTTGCAATATCATACTTCAGCAGTTGAACTCATCTAGATCCTTCCCCTCGCGCTGTAGAAGATATATTTCTAAGATGGAAAGCTGACTCTTTAGTTGCTCAAACTGGATGCGTAGTCTTGATAGCGGACATCCTCGGAGATGAAACTGGATGGGCTTGGCACGATAGAGACAAGGGGAGCACCCGGCCAGTATGTTTTTTAAAGTTGGTGTACTAACCTATTAGAAATATAGACTTAAAGTATGGTAAATTGCGGTTATTCTGAATACATAGGAGGATAGTAAGTAGGTGTGCATGCGGTCAGCAGTGGTTTCTGTTGTTAATAAGTAGGAAAGTTTGAGTGATTGTGGAGCTCAGAACTATGGATACCTCGTGTTAGGGGGTTCCCTGGGCTCAT
>Ga0214477_101538_pt1 | contig 10591 bp, 6 predicted proteins | sample M1_20Mar14CPVII9_FD_165058 | JGI IMG/M metagenome (GOLD analysis project Ga0214477, IMG submission 165058) | Marine eukaryotic communities from Monterey Bay, California, United States - M1_20Mar14CPVII9sort6BwellC16 | ecosystem: Environmental > Aquatic > Marine > Unclassified | place: USA...
TCAAACATCAACTATATAACCAATCCCCACCTCAACTCAACTTAACCAAAACTCAAACATATACTTGATATACTGTCATCCAATAAACTCCACACATCAAAAAAACATTCATTACCCCATCTAAACTCATTATATTGTCGGTTTGCCAATGGTTTTAGTGCCTAATCACTCAAACAATGGTATCAATATCAAATAACATATTCCTGCTGTATATTGTTAAGTGTTGATGTATTGTTGTGCATTATCTATCTCCCTCCTCTTTCATAGGCTAAATCATCCGGCAAAAACACAACAATATATCTACAATAGATTTGCTGTTGTATATTAAGTATACCCACCCATCTTAATACCATACATATCACATAATACTGTTGTACTACTTTGGCCGCTACAGATTGCGCGGTGTATTGTTTGTTGCTGATTGAGAATGGACTCCATTGAAGTAACACCAATATTCCAACACCTATACCAGAGTTATATCATATACCAACCATTGATACATGGCTAATCTAACCCATCTCACCCTACTAACTGCAATTGTTGTCACCACCCAAACCAATAAACAACAACAATTAAATTAATTATACCCACTGCCATTCAAATTTAAACCCTCCAAACTCTAAGCAACCAATACTAATTTATCTAACAACCTATACACTAATTGCAATTATTTGTTTGGTGCTGTTGTATTGTTGTACATACCACCCAATATATTATTAACATAACAAGGTGCACCTTAAAAGAAACGACATTTTGACGGCGGCACCTCCGACATAGGTGTACGCACTCCAGCAGCGCCATCTAAGTAGACCACATCATCACATATCATTATTTATTAGCCTCAACAATTATAATATTGATGTATATGTTTGTATATTATTGTGTATTATTGCAATAACTATATCGTTGTAACGGCTCATTTTGTTAGTAATATACTGTTGGTACAATTAAAGCGGTTCTGGCCCTATTCCAAAGTATCTAATCCTCAGCATAAATCAATATGGGTCCCGTGAGTAATGTTCCGGCGGTATTTCATTAGTAACTTGTGGAACTTACTGGAACTTATTTTCGATTAGGTATCCTGCGTGCTCGATTTTGCAAAAGTGACACACTCCTATTAGAGTTAGGTGCCTGATAGGCATACTCTCCTTGGCAGACTTATTTGTTAGCATCGCCTACAATTAAGCTATATAACATTACCTCCACCTTCCCCTCCATGCCATTAGCAAGATTTTTTAGTATGTATAATTAGGTCACAGTGAAACAAAAAATGTGGCTAGGCTAAATTTGCCATTAGTCTAATTCCCATGATTATAGAGAAGCAAACTAGATACAAGGAATTCACCGTCGCTTCTGGTTTTCTCTTTGCCGTGGATTGCTGTGGGTAGATAACCAATGCAACTGCAGGGTGTAGACTATTCTTCACAGTGCCCATCCTAATACTTTCTTCTTCTGCCTCGTCTTATTGGAGCCATCATTTGCATATTCATCACTCTCGCTTTCTAATTCAATTATAGCATCATACTCACCATCATCTGCAGAAAAGTTGCCTTCTTCGTCCAAATCAAATGCAGTATCACGTGCAATAGCGTCTGCTAAGACATCTCTCCGGATAGCATCACAATATATACTCAATCTTAAAGTCCCTTGGAAAGGATCCTCAATTCTTGATCCAATTTCATAAACACCAAACAAGATCTATGTTTGTGAAACGCATAGAGTCAAGACATTATTTGCATCTTATGAGCACACAAAACAAATAACTTCTTACCCATGAAACAACGGCAACTACCGGTCCAGTGAAAAGGCCCAAATCCTTAACCAAAACAAATGGTAGTGTCCACAACCATACGGTCAAACTCCTTAATGCATGCCTAGCATAATTGAGAGGAACGACAGTCTGGTGTATTCTCTCACACGATCCAATTGATCTAGACAACTTATCCACGTAAGCAATTAAAGCAAGCCTTTCACGATTAGTGAATAGAGGGAGGCAGTCTTCCACCATTGCCAACTCTTTAGCCATACGATCACACACCCATAGAGGCCGATTTTGCGCTCTAGCACAGAGATCCAAAGCTTTGCCTGGTATGAGTTTCCAGGGCAATGTTCTCTTATCTACCCAACAAAGCTCTCTTGTCTGTCTCCTACTTGATCCTCTCTCCTCCTCATCGTAAGCAATGACGGCATTTGCAGTGTCAGTATCTCGAAGACTTTCGTCTGGGTATAGCATAAGTGAATTCTTCTTATCGCGTTCAATATTCATATCATTGACACGGTAGAAAGTCATGAGTGATGGACGAATACGATGCCGTAATAGGTAGGGGAAGCTAGCCAAAAGAGCATTGATGCGTCGACACTTCTCTCTACCGATAGCAAACTCGTATAACTTTACCATTCTCGAGAAGTCGCGTGCCGTATCTACGATATCATTCCAGATTTTCCTATTAAATTCATCCAATAAAATCGTTAGCGTAGGCATAGATATTAAGTAAACAAATATTTCGATAAGAATGCCAACGCTTACCTTCCCTCTGCAAAACGTTGGTAGGCAGAGTTGGTTCGGAACACAAGCAGCAGTGACATTGCACTGACCATCATTGAATGCTGTACGGCCGGTAACCACATTTTCTGTCCAAACCAACTTGCAAATTGCACCCAATGTCTACCGGCATCAGTTGAGGATCCGGTGCCTAACGCTACCCCACTACTAACAGAATATTCAAAAGTCGCAGCGACAACTCCTGTCAACCACTTGTGTATAATACTCCAAACTGTAGCCCAAAGGAAGACAGCCGCCACAGGATTCCGTATATCTCTCAATATCGTTGAGCTCGGTAAATTAATCATATTATGCCTCCAATCACCTGCGGAAATACGCCCACTCTCCTTCCAGCGTTCTTCACGATAATGACGCTCTTGTAACCGTTTTTTTTTTTGTTCAGCACCCTCCTTTTTGGGGTCTTTTTTATGTTGTTTATTTTTGTTAAATAGCTTCTTCTTCTGCTTTCGATGAGGCTTTTTCTTCTTCTTTATTTCGATTGTAGGTCTTGTGTTCTTTTTCTTTATTTCATCAATTGATGCGCTAGGTGTTGAAGTGTCATTTTTATTACTACCGACCCCACCAATACTTTCTCCATTGATAGCATCCGGAAAAGATGCAATATCTTGTAATGTCTTCCCGATGGTCTTTTGAAAGAGCTTACCTCCCGGAAATGATGGCAAAACTGGACCTACACCATTAGCTGCCTCCGCTGGGACTGCAACAACCACATACTCTTGTCCTTTCTTCACGGAAAGTAATGTTTCGTCAATAATATCTGGTACTAACGATGTTTTTTCACTGCTGTCCCCACTGCTGCCTACTTGTGTTGATAAATCAGATGCTTCGCGTACCTTTCGTCCAAATGCCATCCAAGTCTTCCATTTTCTTGCACGTTCAGTTTCCTCACGTACCTTATCTTCATTGTGTCCAGATAATAAGTTTTGTAGACGTTTAATTGGTCCTGCGGTTGCGGTTGACGAATCCCCATTGCTAGTTTTTTTGTCATTGAATCTAAAATCTTCATTCTCTACAGAAGATATTCTTTTCGAGAAAGACTTGACAGGTGTAGATGCTACTCTATCAGCAGCAGTTATATCAGCTAATTCCATATCAAACTTTGGTGTATTACCCGAATCTAACCAAACGTCTTCATACTCTCCCTCGATTGGTATTGGTAATTCTTCATTTGGTGGTAGTTCAACTGATATTCCTGTAGTATTATTATTTTCTCTAGATACACTTTTATTAAAAACTAGCTGTTGTTTGGATTTGTCCCTTACTTCTGCAGTCATTATATCAGCAGCTGTTGGTAATATCGAATTTTCATAATCTTCATAATCTTCATCCATTGGCAATACTGAACTCTCGTAATCGCCATCATCATTTTCTGTTATACATTCAATAGGTATAGAATATATACCACCACTGCCTTCTTCGTCATCGAATGAAGTTACATTGCATAATGTTTCTAAATATTTTGATGATTGGCTCGGAAGTTTACTTTCTTTTAATATTGTTGTTCGTATTCTACTTTTATAATGATATGGAAATATTATAGAATACCTATTGAATACTGTATGTCGCAATGGTAGTAGCAAAGATGATACAAAAAAATGCTGACTACCCATAATGCTCTTTGGGCGTGTGGAATCGCTCCTTCTAAGTGTCGTCTGGTCTATTATATTCTCTCAGTACCAAGTAACCGACCTCATCGACGCTCTTGTGGTCAATTTTTTTATTCCAAAAAAAGTATGCGCGGATACCGGATATTAAGTCAAAAGTATTCGCGGGGTAGATAGATCTTCTTCAAATGAATGTTTTTAGGAATTAACACACTCTCACCAGGGGACTCTCACCGACCTGAATCTATCTCTGAAGAGATTGGGGGATAAACAGTCCTCCGACGGGGTGCGCTAAATCAACAAGAGACCGTATTATTAATTATTAACAAGATATAATAGGATATTTTGAAGAGGCAAAAAAGAAGCCTTTAAACAAATACATTGTCTACCCTATTTGAGATTGGGGTGCAACTTTGCAAACAAGTCTCCTCCATTTAGACAGACGATGGCTGATGATATTGTTGGTACTACTCCGAACTCTCGAAATCCAGAGTCTCTTAATATATCAATTGTTGATGTGACGAAGAGTACACTACACTTAAGCAGAAGGGAAAAGAATCAGCGAGGATTGAGCATTTGAAAGTGATAGGATACATGCAAACATTTAGATGAAACAATAGAAAAGTCATTGAGATTGCACTATGGGAAGTCAAGGAATGTGGAAGTTGTTGTATTACTATTATCACCATTTAGAAGGACAAACATTGGAACGAGCATTATTGTGGACCCCAAAAAGATGTGCAAAGATTATGAGAAAGCAACAAGAACTGCTCAAATATATCCAAGAGGCTCCAAAGACAGGCTGGACAAATCAAATCAATGGTCAATAAGGGTGATATTATATCAAGCCGCTCTATATTTTTGATCATTTGAAGAAGTTTGAAGAAAAGCAGTTTGCTGAAGAAATGATGACGAAAAGACGATCAATAGACAAAGGCATACGATTAAGTATAAAACGAATTACGTCAGAGAAGATATGAGAACAAGTATCAAATTGAAAGGGAACATTGTACTTTCATTGATCGCAGTCACATTCAAATATCCAATACGAAGTGGAATACAAGAGAATTGATGACTATGATATTTGTGACTTCATGTATCTCCTTCTAGCCCCGATAGATCACAATACAGATCGAGAGACTCTATTTTTCTCCCAAAGTATACCCGCCACCGAACGACAATATTGAAAATAGCAATATTCGTGGACGACTAAGACACTTTATAAAGAGAGCCGCAGCAAGAGGGCAATCATTTGTTTCTGTGAGAGCTTGAAATTCAGATGTAGAGATTACTGTAGAAACAGGTGTACTTTTACATTTGTGGCAAAGTGGGACAAGTGGGGCTATTTCATCCCCCTTCTTACATCAAGTACGCAACTGTATAATCTAAAGGATGTCCAATGGCATAGCTGTATAGTTTCTTTATATTCTCTCTAAATAGTAAAAGTGGCGTAGTTCCGTTTCTTGCATCCATTATGAGTACTGATACCTGCTGATACAAGTAATTTTGCTTTGATGATGAATAATTCTTTGCCACAGGCAGCATTATCTGATGTAAGCAAGGCAAGTCCGCCTAAAGGACGAACGGCAAGAAGGCGTTCAAGAAAGATTATTCGAACCGGAGCCCATGCCATCAAAAAGGCAAAAGAGTTAGAAGAGGGGAGGGCCACTTCTCCCCCTCAACCAACGGCTAGAAGAACTGGAAATGAAGATTCAAAAATGGCACGTAGCGTTGTAGCCAGGAGACATAAACGGGTCAAGGCAAGCAAACAACTGGCTCCGTGCGGAAAGGAAAGCGTTAGCGGTGATTTTAATGAGGACACAAACATTTTGGGCAATAGTGATCCATCGAAAAAAGTATATAATGGATTCAACAAGGCAAACAGAAATCCAGCCTCATTTAGGGGTCCCCCCCTCCGCGATGAATCTACCAACAAGCCTGACCCAATAGAATCAGGAATACAAGAATCTGAGAGTGCCCCGATTGTTCGGCTCAACGGGGGAGGATTCCGCCGCGATGCCACTACAGCACAAGATGTTGGAAACTATCGTATGCTCATTGACGACTTGTCATACCTTTGTTCTGCCATCATTCAATGTAGAACGAAAGCAGTCGATTGTAGAGGTTTGTCACCCGCATTTACCTACACGCACAGCCCTGTAAGTGTTGGTGCTTCATGCGATATAGCTGAGCTCATTTCACATCCCAGCACTCGTTCCAAAATGCTGTCTGTCTATTCCACATCAATGAAGAGTCCTTGTGATGAAACTGGCATTGAAACCGGAGTTGTCAAAGTGGGAGCCCTTGAAGCTATCCTTGAGTCCGTTGCATGTGCCCCAAATGTGCGGGATGTGTCTCTCATTTGTCGTAGATTGATTGAGGCTCGCAGCTTCCAATATCCAAATAGAGAGAGTGATATTCAATCTGAGTTAGGGAGAAGCTCCTGTAAAACTGAAGACGTCAATTCCCCGACGAATGAATTGGACTCCAGTGCTTTTTCAGGTCAGATGTCAGAGCAAAGGAAGTATGACGCTATTTCATCAAAAGCTCTGTCAATTATATCATACTTTATTGGTGTAGATTGCACTATTTCTAACAGATCAAGTATAGCTTCCCAATCTAGCAAATGTTCGGTGGTCCAGGTGACAAGAGAAAGTGTGCTTAGCCACAAGCCTGCTCTGCAAGGCATTGCACGTCTTGTTGCCAATGATCCTGTTGTCCACGCATACCTACTCAACGCGTACAGAACCCACACCAACAATGAAAGATACTTGGTTGGAGCACAGAGAGCGCACCCCACCACAGCAAAACTTTGTTTACCATCAAGAAAATTGCAATCGCACGCTGCGAAGTTAAGTCGTGCAAGAACACATGGGGACCCTACGAAAATTGGAAGGAAATGTAGGAGGAATCGATACCCTCAAAGCGATCTCAGGGCTACATCCCGTGATAAAATACCTCTGGAACTAATGCCATCAGCAGTAAATGAAATCCAAGGGGTATCGCGTGAGGAGTTGACTAGCCTAGATTTTACGGTAGACAAAGAAAGCACAGCCTTTTGTAAACGGAAAACCAATGAACTTGCGGAGAAATATGATGAAAAGATCGCATTGTCATTTTATCGTACGAGACTATTACAGGAGAAAGCGAAAGACGAATCTCTTGATAGTTTTTCCGAAGACTGTATCTTTTGCAACATTTGGATGCCGTTCATGATACCTAGAATTGAACCCAGGAAACACTGTGATGACATTGGCGCATCACATCTTGCTCTACTGGCTGCAGAATGTATTATCACAGGAAAGGATAAATTCTCGACGGTGAATGATGATATCGCAGATGAATGTTGTGCTGAAGAGGGTATTTCTCTTGGTACTGATGTGCATATGCAAAGTTTTTTATCTAGTGAAAATCCAATTGTTCATGCCAACGAAATGCTAAGGTTGAGTGGATCGCTGAACCACTACTCACGTTCATTGTCTGAAACCTTTGTCGCGATTCTACTTTCGTTTAGAGTCACAGAAGGGAATTGCAATCAGTGTTCAGTATGCGCCGCTTATCTTCTTCGGCGCGCGTCGCTGCTCTCGGAAGTGATTGATAATTTATGTTGTCTTAGTCCAAACGCCTCAATTATGCTCAGTCTTCAAGAATCATTCTTAGTACCAAGCTTGTTGCGAGCTGTTGCCGAGGTCTCATTCGTGGTGACGAATGATCCATTTTCTCACACGTTTGAATCAATTTCATTAGCATTGAAAACTCTGACAAGCCTGACTCATGAAAATTCTGTTGCTTGCAATCAATTGTTAGATCCACACTGTTGGGATATTCCACTGCCTGCGTCATCACAAGGCAGCAAATCATCGTGTTATATAACAGGCCTAGATATTATATTTAGCTACTTGTTCCAATCAGTCTCAAAGCAACCTAAGAGCACTCCTCAGAAAATGAACTATGACAACATAATATTCTGCTTGAACATCTTGACAAACATTATCGAAATGGTGCCTAATCCCACCAAAAGTGTGATTGAAAGCATTGTTGTTGACGTTGATGGGAGTGAAAAAATCAATGGGATTTCGTGGCTTGCCCAATGGATTGTGTCAAAAACATCTGGTTTTAAAGATTCCATATTGGAAGGTAGTTTTGGATCCAAGTCCAGAGTAAGCAATGTCGATTTAGATGAACTAAAAGCAGGGGAGGAGGATAATCTTGTTACTTCCGGCAATGGCTTTGTTTTGCTTGCATGCTTGATGATAGATGATGCTGAGTCCCCTTCGCACAGCATTCGAAATAGTGTACTCAAGGAGCTTCCAATTGATAATGACGGGAATTTTATTGGCTTTCAATTCATTGTAAGAACTTTGAAAGCATTTTGCAATTTTTATCATTATTCTGTAGGGGACCTCAGTGTTGCTGTTATAGCTCCAGTAGTCAAGTTGATTACAGGGCTCGAACAAATGGATTCGGTAAAGTGTAATGAAATGCCCCCACGAAATATGAACAAATCATCAATGAATGCATAAGCTAGCGACATTAAACGATAAATGTATGTTGAACGTATGGTTATAAGGATTTCCTCTCCCATATTGAATCATGTTTCAGATGTATTAAAAAAAAAACCAAATTGACTGTGGATGGAGCTACTAAAAGATTTCACATGAAGCAGATATTGGCTGCAGTGTGATTAGATTTCTGGAATGATACCTTTCACCTTCTTAATATCTCATAAAAATGTGTTCTCTTGAAATGAGACAAGATCTAACTTCAGTTTCTTTGAACGCATCACCTAGTAACTTTTATGAAAGCAGTGAAAAAGATACCGAAGAGGCATGCACATTTCTTTCACCGCTTAATTTCATTTCAGGAAGCTGCGTGCATTGTGCACATCGGTATCTTCAAATGAAAACACGAAAACTCAACACATGCGTTGACCTCGTTTCATCTTGTCTCATCTCATAGCGATGCTCGCAGCTTCCTGGAGAAAAGTGAATTGGGGGCATATATCATGCATATGCCCCCTAAAATGCACACAATATCAGGATACCTTTCGATGATTGAAATTCAATGCCAGAAAAAGGTACAAATATTTGTACCATGCTTTCGTAGTAAAAATAAGTGTACCAAATAGTACAAATATTGGTACTGTGGTGCAAATTTTGTACCTATCGTTCTAGTGTGGCGCATAAAGAGAGCGTTAAAAATATGCTCAGATCGTTAATTTTTCAAGGTAGTTGTGATACAAATTTAGCGCTGATTACCTCTAAAGTCAAAATCATTTTACCGCTCAGAGAGGTCGCTTGCTAGGGTAGAGATGCCGACGTAATTTATACTAATAATCTACATAGGAATAGTAGAAAAATAATAACCCTCAGAGCGTTATTTGAGCTAGTCATTTGCAATATACATTTTTGCTATGTATTCGGACGCAGAATTAACCGTAGATTCCGAAAATGCCCTCAAACATGCTCCTACGCGGAATATTGAGGGAGATATGGCCAATTAAAGTCAAAATAATGCTCTGAGCGTTATTTTTTCATGTGCCACACCCGAATGATACTACAGATTTGTACCATCAATTATCAATTTGACCTGCACACGCATGTTAATAGCTTGATAGCAACGCAGATATCTCTCACGGCCCACATCACCAATACTACGGCCAACTATCCTTATCGCAGTATATCAGTTTTACCGCTCAATAGTGTTGTTGTTGATGGCATTTAACTAACTAGCTGCTGGCTTTGAGTTTTCATGTGAATTGCAATTGCAAATTGCAATGGAAAGCACACAGTCGAGTGGCTGCTATGGTAGGCCATTGCACTAGATTGTATGCCAATACATGCTCATCAATGGTATTGCAATTGTTGTTGTCGTCGTCGTCCGAACATATCCATCCTGTCCATCAAAAGTGCGCATCATGTGTTCATTCAATTTCAATCTATGAACGATAGCTCGACTGTTGTGCTATACAGACCTCGCCGCGTCCACGGTTATTATTGTGTATAGTTAAAATATAATACAAGTATCATAGACTGTTACAGCATATAGTTGTTCTAGGTTATCTATGTTGCCATCAAGCCTATCATCAGCCATAAACGACCAAAGTGGTTTTTTCTTAGCGGACACACAGTACATTATGGGAAATTTCAGATATCTACTCCCCAAAAGTGAGGTTATCGGAGGGTGGAAAAAGACCAAGAGTAGTGCCCACAGTAAGATAAAATACTACTAATTTTTGTTAGTGCTCTCACAGTAAGATTCTAGAAAAACCACCGGTATCCTTTATAATTCACAAATCACCCCCTCCAAACAATTTAATCTCCTCATCCTTACCGTCCACAACATTAATCCTCCCTTCCGTGGCCTCCCCATAATAATTAATCCTATTGGTTGCTGGATTAATAACTATATCCTCCCGTGCTGT
>Ga0214477_101540_pt1 | contig 10568 bp, 6 predicted proteins | sample M1_20Mar14CPVII9_FD_165058 | JGI IMG/M metagenome (GOLD analysis project Ga0214477, IMG submission 165058) | Marine eukaryotic communities from Monterey Bay, California, United States - M1_20Mar14CPVII9sort6BwellC16 | ecosystem: Environmental > Aquatic > Marine > Unclassified | place: USA...
GTTCATCGACTGTTGGTAGCGGTGTCATCAACGACCGATTAGAGGCTGACTTGGATGTGATTAGAGTGGACACTGCCTGGGCATGATCGTTATTGTCATAAAAGTCGACAAATCTACCCGAAAAGGAACTGGATTGACTGTCATCGTTTGATATGTTTGACACATTCGAACGACTTGAATTGGATCTATTCGACATTCTCCTCCGATTGGTGAGTAAGATATGTCTACTGTTGCTGCCACGGTTGCTGTCGACGCCAGATTGCATATTGCGCATTGAGTGTGACTTGCCCTTACGGAAGCGAGACCATCGACTTGAGCTACTTCGACTTTGATTCGATGATGTTGTAACTGCACTAGTGGATGTGTGTGCACTGTTGAAACTCTTTGCACTGCTCTTGCGTTGGAGATGCCGTGTTAATCTCTCTTGTTGCTCGGCAGAAATAGCACTACCTTGATGAGATGAGATGCCACCCTCTGATTGATCCCCATCGGGAGGTGGCCTATTGCTACTGTTGCTACTGCCCCCCATTAATGTCATGGCAATACTCCTTCGTATCTTTTTAATTCTACTGCTCCTTCGTTCCTTGTATGATGAGAATCCAGGCATGTCATGTTCAAATGAATCCCCAAATTCTCGTTCCTGCCTCGCACTATCTCCGATATCTGCTTCACTTGTACTTCTTTGCATGCCTGTCTTTCTTTTATCTCCTCCGGCATCCTTCCCATCGTCTTCCTTAATTACTTCGAAATTAGGACTGCTATTACCGCTCTTGCCATGTGTAGAATCGGCAAGATTTGCCCTGAAGGAATCCCCCGAGGATATGAGGCTGCTAGCACTAGTACCCGCGGTCTTACCAGTATCACCAGATTGAGATTTAGCTTGTGACTTCAGGAGGACACGTCTATCACCTCCTTGTTCTAAAATTGGGGACGATGATGCCTCCCTGCTGTGTGCGGTGTGATATGACCTTCCCGAAGATGACGGAGTGAGAGTCTTCTTACGGTCATCCTCCTTATCCCCCGCCGCAGCCGATGATGCTAATGTAAAATCACCCCCCGGCTCTAATTTCAAATCCTTATTCCTCCATTGATCAACAATTTTATCATCCCCCTCTTGTTCTGACATATCCTGTGACTTACGTCGTGTTGGTACCAAATCTTCCAACTTAATACCCCCCAATCTATTGGATAATGATAATGCATTCGTTGGACTGTTATTCTCCCCTTCCTTAATATCCCCAAAATCTAATTCCCCAATACTTTGTGAACTAGTCGTAGATACATTTCTTGTATGTTGTCCTGCATCCCACGACCCTCGCTGTTGTTTTTGACGTGCTCTATTATTTGACCCTTCACTACCGTCTAATACAATTTCTTTCCCCTCACCATGTGGTGATCCATCCTTAACTTTAAGATTTTTCCCTCCCGGAGATTTTGTTTTGGATTTTGGTTTATATGTCCCTTTAGTTAATGGTAATTCTCGGGGTGGTGTTAATGATAAACTCTTATCAGCAGTAACCAACATATCTAATTCATTACTACTCATATTCTTTTTCATCGGAGCAGCATCCTGTGGTAACGAATCTTGTGATTTACTTCTAGTAGATAATAAATTATTAGAAACTGCCGCGAAGGATTGTGACCTGTCCAATGTAAATCGTCGTGATGGTCTATTACCATTACTACTGCCACCACTGGCACTACGGGAGGGTGGGGTGGTAGTATCGTTTGGTAATGATAATGAAAATTGACGTGGTCTATTATTGCTACTGGAAACACCTAAATCTACAGTGGCACGTCTATTATTAAAACTGCCAGAACCACTACCACGACGTGGATGTTCTTTACGTAACTGTTGTAATCCATGTGAATTAACAATTGAATTATTATTACCACCAGCAGTATTGGTACTTAGTGATAAATGAGGGTGATTTAATTTTCGTGATGGTCTGCGTAATTGTTGTTTATGGTGAGAGGTATTTAACGACTCAGATGAACGCCGCGATCTGGCCATACTTGCTATATCCGAACTAGACGCGCCTCGATCAGCTGCCAATTGTGCAAACTCAGGCGTGCGTACCAACGCTTGTAACTTTGCTCTATTCTCTTTTAATTGGGCTACCTGTTGTGCATTCGATGGGCCACCTTTTTTGGATAATTGTTTATGCTGTCGGGCTGCCATTTGAAGTTGTTGGGCGGCCTTGCGTTGTTTCATTATATCTTTAACGGCTGCATCGAATTGTGCATTTTGTTTGCGGGATGTTATTATACCCTTTGCCATCTTTGGATAATAATTAGTATTGTTTGGTTGTGTATTGATGATGTATTTTTGATAGGGGTATTGTATAAATTATATGCACAAGATGTGAATGTAATCTATTTTTTTCTCCAACAAACCGATATCCCAACCTTTCCCAATAGATATAAGGGCAATAGGCTAAGTTTACTGAGTATACCAATTTATTGGAGAAGGTGTATATGATGAAATTGTAATTGCTCCTCCCGTGCAAAACCCTGCAAACAATATTGACAAACAATCGAAAGACCTTAACGCCACCAACACTTTATAATTCTACCGTCGTCTCTAGTATTGTCTCCAACCTCCTACTCTACTATTGACCATCTCGCCTGAGTGGATACCGGTTATGAGCTCAAAATTTTCGGCACAACTCACTTTGGGTATCTTATTTTTGTTGGGGCCACTGTGTGAAATATTGGCCACCTAATTTGGTGAGGAGAGGCCAATAATTACTATCAATAAAGTTGGAAAGGCTCATTCTAGACCAGAATTTCAAGCTGAATCGATTGGTAATGCCGGCTTAGGACCAAATTTAACATAGGAATTAGTATTTGACTACTCAAAATCCCCATAGTGAACAGGGCTGAAAATGCATGGTAATATATGCAGTGCTGCCATTGGTACAGATACATTATCTACATCCATCCTAGCCTGTATTTGAACTATAAATATGTATTAGAAGAAGTAATCAACAATATTTTACCATATATAATCTATACTATTGCAATAAATCGAAGATACACTATATCATTTTCACTAACAAACACACTATAAAATAGGATACCCAAAGTGAGTTGGGCCGAAAATTTTGACTCATAACCTATTAGCTCGCCGGTATCCGATCAGGCGAGAAGGTCAATGGTCTAGACTACTAACGCGTCATGTGTATCACTTTGCACTCAATTGCGACAAATATGGTATCTAATCTGACTAAATTAGACTTATGTCCTATTGAAAAATGATATTTGAATCATACCTATGATATGACATTCTGCAAAGCACCAAGCACATGACTATGGCAGTATTATCAAAAGCGTTGCTAAAAAGAGAAATGTTTTGGTAGAAGAAGGGGAAGAAGCTGTATTCAAAGATGTTCTCATTATAGAGGGGGAGAATAGATTTGAAAGTACCTTACTAATAGTAACGTTTGTGGGAGGGAAGAAGAAGGCCATGAAGAAGAAGTTTTGGAAGCCCAGGTATATGAATTGTCTCATACTTAAACTTGTTCTATCCACATCAATGAGGTATATGATATCTACTTGCTCTTTATGCATTGGTATCCTTCTGCAAACATCCAAATAGGTAGAAGCATAAACAGAGATATCTTGTATATTACCGCGCAAATCTTAATAATGAGCATACAACAATATCTTAATACTATGAAATAACGCAGCATCCTGTATCTGAATACTCGTGTATTGCATTTGGTCCCCCGCCCAATATCATCATTCCATCTTTATTCTTTTCAATTGCTTCCTTCTCTTCAGCTCTCTTTTCAGCAGAAGTCTTAACTTTCTTTTTCTTCTTCTTTGATGATGATGATTTTGCAGATGTACTCTTTTGTGATCTTTCGGAACTATGCTTCTTGGAATATGATGTAGATTGTTGTTTGTTATTACTTTTTGGTATCTCTCTCTGTTGTTGCTTCGATGATGATTGTCTAGGTATAGACTTATCTCGTGGTTTATTATCCTTATTCCTCGGTCTAGACTTGCTACGGCTTCTGTTACTATCTCTTGGTCTAGATTTGCTTCGAGATCGATTGTTATCTCTATTCACTAGAACTGCTTCTTGTCTCGGTCTACTTTTACTTCTCGACGACCTACTTTTACTTCTTGGTCTACTACTACTACGTCCGCTACTATTAGTACGATTGTTGTTTGCTTGTTGTTGTGAGGTATTATCATGTGTCTTTGATGTTCTTGTTGCTACAGATCGGCCACTACTAGGCTTTTGAGGAGTAACTCTTCTACTACCGTCTCTGTCTCTACTCGGGGGAGGAGGAGGATTGTTTCTACTATATCGACCTTCCGTCATTTTATATTTATTATTCCTCTATTATGCAGTTTCTATATACTTCATCTGCTTCTTTAATCCATCTAGTGTGCTCCTCTGGGGGGGGGGGGGTGTCTTTAGTTTATTTAGGGTACTCATAGAGTTGCCCTACTGAACTTGATCTATGACATGAATGGCGAGCGATTAAACGCAGGCTTCTGAATTTTGTTTGGCAAGAAAATGGCATAACATCGTACTATGGAAGAAATGACACATTAGGAGGCTCTACTACTTGAAGAGGAAGGTGAAGATCATATAAATGATGGATGTGCGGTGTGTAGGTGACGACGTATGAAGCACTGGTGTGATAAGTACTTAGTTGCAAGCCGTCATCGTATCAAATTTCAGAGTATCCTATGTCGTCCGATGAGAATAGCATATATCTTCAAGATAATTATGAGGAGAATAGAGAGGAGTTGTTGAATTATATTACAAGTAGTAGTAGCAGCATGAATACTAACAATAATATTAAGCGAAATCTTCGGGGTGAAAGAGTAGCTCAAAGTGATGTGTTGCCTATATCTCCCCAATACAATAATAATACAATACCACTATCCGATAATAATAATAATATCACACCGTCAGAACAAACAACTACTTCTAATCCAGAAAATGGAATGTTACTAACAATAATATGTATGTTAATTCTTGCGCCGTGTTTAATGGCCTGTGTGGCACAGAGTATATATTGGGTTAAGAAGAAGAAACAAGATCGGGTTGATAGACAATTAGAGGCTGTTAGTACAAATCCTACATCTAGAATGTTGGTACTTAGTGAGATATTTAAGAATGATAGTCGGGTAAGTGTGTATTTTATTGATTAATAAATTGGTTGTTTGTTTGTTTGTGTGGATACATGTTAGTATTATTAATGAACATAACTAATGTATCTCCTGCGGTATCCTGTACTTGATACCCCCAATAACTAGGCTGTTACTGAAGATGAGGCATCTCCCAAAAAGAAGCGTGTATTGGTGAAGAAGCATCGTAAGAAAACACCATCCGAACATGATGATCAAGTAGTAGCAAAGTCCATAGATGAAATTATAGATATGAATATATATTCTAATAATGATAACAATAATTCGAATGATGATGAAGAAATTGGCAGACCTCGCGGTAATACACGAACAGAAATTATTGATAAACATAATTCATTATCATGGACTAGTGAAGATGATGATGAAAGGGGTGTTAGTACGACAAATAATAATAAAAAGCCGACAACCATATTGTACATATCCGACAATATTGAGAAGAAATCTAGTCAAGAAGAGAATGTTGAGAAGGAGTGTGTTGGGGAATTAGAAGGCAATGATGTGCCATCACCTCATCTTGATAAAAAGGAGAAGATCAACGATATAGTTAAAAATGTGAGTGAAGCTGATGTAACCAATGTAAATGAAGATGACAATACTTGCGAGAGCAAGGTAGATATTGACAAAAGCGAAGCGGACAGAAATGATGATGGGGGTGAGAATGTAGATGAAACTGAAGGAGAACAGCCATCCAGTTCAGACTCCCCAATGGCTTCGCTATCACTGGCTCCGAAAATATCTTCAGAGCTGACATTGAACGAGGGTAATGTAAACGATCGTTCGCAAGTTGGGGAGAGTAATTTACCAACAGATACAACTCTCGAACCAAGTGCTACTCTCTCCCCAGAACTATTGACCATTCCATCTATGAACAGTCTTGGTTCTGGTAAGCGGTATCTTTCTCCACGAGCTTCACCATTACCACACTTTTTGCATGGGTCAAATACAAATTCTCAGGCATCATCTCCGAGACTACTGAACATGCCTGATTTAAGTGATGATGAAGATGATAATAGTGCACATGGTAAAAAGGCTAGAGCCATTCACGTGGTGGGTATGAGTTCAATATTCCGTGAGAATAAAGAAGAGGCGAAGGATGAGGGAGACATACCAGAGATACATGCATGCGGGTCTTCTGTCACTGAGGTAACATCCAATGTTGACGGGTTAAAACCAACAGGGAGTAGCTTTGATGATATATTAGAACCTCTTCCGCTTGAGAAGGCAGCAACTAATGACTTGGTATGTCTTCCTTATAAATTGGATCCAATAGAAAGTTTGAGCAGGACTAGTACTCCTATCAGTGAATTGAGAGGATCGATACCACTGAAAAATGTGGAGAGTTACAAGTCAACCGACCGGTCACTTTCAAGCAATATTAGTTATTTCAGCTATGAAGATGTCAGTGTAGCAAGTGAGGAATGTGAGATGTGTGCCATTTGTATTTGTCCATATGAGGAGGGAGACATTCGAATCTTTTCCAAGAGATGCCCACGTAAGTTGTTATTGTGCATACGATGTGCGTTTAGACTATTTCTTTTCCCATGACTGATCCATTTGACTCCTCTCCTTTACCTCATCATAACTTGCACATACTACTAGACGTATTTCATAAAGAGTGTATATTAGAGTGGCTGGTTAAGAGTCATAACGAATGTCCATGTTGTCGAGTAGATATGGTAACGAAGACTGAGATTACCATGGTATCACAGAGTCTTATTGGAACTGACAGGTTGGCGCAAGCAATGGCGGCAGTGGGCTCAGAAATGCAACAGGCACCTCCGTTTCGAGTTCGAGGTTCTCGAATGGCTCGTCAAATGATGAATAGAGCAAGAGCGCAACGACGTCGATCAGGAGAGGCGGCTGAAAATACAACCTCAGAGACACCAATGTCTCCGAATGCAAACTGGCTTTGGTCAGCTAGATTTGCCAATGAAGGTCCACCCTCCACTCCAAGACGAAGCAATAGTGTATCTTCTTCATCAAACAATGTATCATCGAATGATGTTTTCCAACAACCAAGAACAATCAATCCTTCAAGGTCAAGTGATGCAATCATGAACCCGCACGAGATAGCTTCTGCCCCAGTAACGCCCACCACTGCAAATGGCGGGGGAGGCGTATCTATCCATAATCATAGCACAATACATACAAGTGCTGGTTCTTTATTCTCCTCAAATAATAGTATGATACATGACCATTGGCAACAACAAAGTCCAAGTCGAAGAGCAAGGAATCAAACGGCTCCGATTACTTTATCTCCTAATAGGGCACATTCCGCCTGGTCAAGACAAAGACCTAGAGCATTGACTTCACCAACTAGAAGGCCACTGCGTACAAATTCTTCTACAGAAGAATCTCTTCCTGTTACAGTTCTGCCATTGTCTCCGCCATCATCAAGACTACATTCAAATTGGCAAAATGAGCAGAACTAAATGATGGCAAGGTACCTAAATCTCTGGTGGATTTGTAAATAGAAGATACAAGACTTTAATCTAATATAAATATTGTAGAGAAACTTTTGTATAAAACTGTTATTTAGCTGCTTCAGTTATCTGGGCAATGTTCGCTCAGTCTTGGGCCTATGAAAAAGCCTTATTTAACCTTGGAATTAGTTTGAGACATGTTTACTCTTCAAGTTACGACCTCATTCTTTCCTTGCATGCTCCCTCTTGAAGAGATGATTAATATGATGATGAGTAGTGGCCCCATCAAATATAGCAATACATAATATAATAGGCGTGTTCGCGAGTTGATACATCATAGTAAAAAGAACGAGTTCATTTGCAAAATCCAATTGCAATTCCAAACAATTATTACACATCTTATGAACATCAATTATTTCTGATAGACATATCAGAATTATCATCTTTAATACGGCCCAATAAAATATAAACATGGATTCAACCAATAATACAAATAAGAAGAAGGAGAAGGGTCGATATCCACAGCTGCCAACACGAAAACATAGACTAGAAGACGGTACATCTAATGTGGATATTGCAAAGAAGGACGAAGATGGGGAAGAGGCCAAAGGCCCTTCACTTTCATTGGATCAATCCATAAAGAATAATAAGCGTAAGATGGATAATGTAGATGATGATGTACCGTCCAAAAAGGTCAAGATTAATTCATCTACGCCGTCTCCATCCGAGGCGGCGGCGGCGTCGTCCTCAAATTCGAGGTCTTCCTATATTGGAGTTACCTATCAATCTGACCTGTTGAAATATGAGGCTAAACTAATTCCTGGGGAATATATTTTAGGACTATTCGATTTGGCATGTGATGCGGCATATATGCATGATGTGGCATATCGTATCACCGGTGGAGGTAGTTCGAACAAGAGTAAGAATTTGTTAATTGCAAATGATTCTGATAAGATTGATTATCACTGTAATTGGCTTGAAAAGGAAAGAGATGCTAAAGAGGAGGCAGTTGGTACTGCTGATGATAATAAAGTGAACTTCCTAACCCCATCACAATATGATAAGGCACGTTCATTGGAAATGTCGGGTAGGATGAATGAAAAAGTTCAGGGGAAATCAGAGTTAGAGATGGTAATTCGGAAAGAGATTCTCAACCTGGCAGTCGCATATTTGTCGACAACACAGAAGCAACGAGAAGGAGGAGTAGAGAAGCGTGATAAGAAGAAGGTGAAATCATCTCTTCATAAAAAGAAGTCTTGGACACCAGATATTGAAGAGGACGATCAGAACGCAACTGTGCACCCAACTCCGCAGCAAGAAGATGATGAGCTTGAAGCACTGCGGAGGAAACAGCATAACGAAACAAAGAAGATGGCGCTTGCGATTAAGCTAAAGCGGATGATGAGTGGGGAGTATGAACATCAAAATACCAGCCAAGGTGCAGAAAGACACTCCTATGTACCCCATCAGATAGGCAACACCATAGCAGGAGAAGAGCTTAATAATGAGTCACTGCAACAACTATTGCTCTACCAACTTGCAGCACGACAACAACAGCAACGATTGGGATCCATTGGCTTTCCTTCTAGCAACGGCATCAATCCCTCAAGTCTAGAACAATTACTCCTACTTGCATCTGCACGATCAAATGGTATTGTCAACGAGAATATTGTCAGACAGATGGAACAACAACAGGCACTGAGAGAAATGAGGCCGCGGCCTTGGGGTCGTCAACATGATACGCACATCAACCATTTAGAGAATAGGGTAGATGATCCCGATATTGTCATGTATCGAAATTTGATAAATGAGGCCAAAAGGACATCACTTGCACAGAAGTTGAGTGCATTTCAGGGTAAGGGTAATGATGGTGGCCTGGATACAACGTCAGCTCAGGCTAGAACAAAAGAAGATCGAGCGGAGGATCAAGCTACATCAGAATGTTCAGCTCTTTTATTGGAGTTAGCACGAGGTGGCAAAGGGAAAGAGGGGAATAACAATGAACAAGATTCTAGTGAACAAAAAGGTTGTGACTCTACTACTACGAAGTCCTCAAGCCTCAAAAGCAGCGAAGATGATGATGATCTGGATGACAATAAGGTACTGAAAGAAGGTAATGGTGAAGCAACGCCTTCCCTACAGCAACAAATTTTACTAGCAGCTCGTGTACAAGAACTACAAGGAGTACAGAGGCACGCTCAAACACCACAAAATGTGTCAACTATGTTGATACAAAGGCTAATGCAAAGAGAGATGGAAGAAAGAAGTAATCAAGCTCTTGAGAAGTACCACACAGATCTAGCCCATCAAGCTCAAAGTATCATTAGAGATAGACAAATGGAAACACAATCGACAACAGGGATTAATAACAGCTTTTCAGCCCCGGATATACATCAACATATCCTAAACGAATCCTTGAGCAGAGGACAAATCAACCAAGGTAGACAGATCAATGAAGCTGGTATACAACAGGCACTCAATAGGTATGAACAAATTGCAAGATTACCTTATGAACAAGTAGCACATTTGGTTAATCTCGCAAAATCTGCAAATGAACAGGAAAGGAAATGAAACAATATAGTTTCAAGCTGTAAAGCAAAAATAAAAAATAATGAACAAGATAAAGTGTATATTCACCACCTACAGCCTGAAAACAACTAGTTCTTAGATATTGATGTTTTGCCATTGTATATGTACATTAAAGGGCAATGAACACTATCAGCACCATTGTAGGGCCCTCCATCACACTTTCGTGTCCACTTGTTGGCAGTTCTCTTGCCTCAGATTGGGTCCGATTTTCGAAATTGAACCAGCTCTTCGACAATGTTTGGCCATCAAGTGTCGGTATGCTATCCTTCTGTTGCTTAGATATTGATGTTTTGCCATTGTATATGTATATTAAAGGGCAATGGACACTATCAGCACCATTGTAGGGCCCTCCATCACACTTTCGTGTCCACTTGTTGGCAG
>Ga0214477_101542_pt1 | contig 10557 bp, 7 predicted proteins | sample M1_20Mar14CPVII9_FD_165058 | JGI IMG/M metagenome (GOLD analysis project Ga0214477, IMG submission 165058) | Marine eukaryotic communities from Monterey Bay, California, United States - M1_20Mar14CPVII9sort6BwellC16 | ecosystem: Environmental > Aquatic > Marine > Unclassified | place: USA...
AGGCTCGATCGCGGCGGGCTAATCCTTATGAAACGATTGTGGACTTAACCGCCTGGAGACGTGACGCAATCGACAGAATGGGGGAGTTATTTCCGCCGTCTCGCCCGCGGTTGCCCTTGGTTAAAAATGGTAGTTTGGTCATTGTCGGGGGCGGGGGAATGCCGGCCGGATTAATGGAAGAGATGGTAGGTCTAGCCGGAGGGCCAAAAGCCAGAATGGTTTATGTGCCTTGCAGTGAAAGCGATGAGGTCTCGAGTTCGCAACGAATCGTAGAGATTTGGGAGGAGATGGGTGTCGAATCTGCGACTTTTATTCATACCAAAGACCGGGAAAAAGCAAATTCGGACGAAGCGTTTTTGGCGCCGTTACGAAATGCCACAGGCATTTGGTTTGGCGGCGGCAGGCAATGGAATTTAGCCGATTCATATTTTGGCACAGAGGCTCATCGGTTGATGAAACAGGTTCTCGATCGCGGGGGTGTTATCGGAGGATCTTCTGCTGGTGCATCGATTCAGGCGAGGTATATGTGCCGGGCAAACCCAGTCGCCAACTTTGATATTATGGCACCCGGGTATGAACGTGGCCTGGGGTTTATATCTGGTGTGGCGATTGATCAACATTTTTCACAACGGAGACGTCAACGCGACATGACTTCACTTGTTAATCGCTATCCGCAGTTGTTAGGAATTGGAATTGATGAGGCGACAGCTATCGTGGTGACCCAGTCCAACGCACGCGTCGTTGGGAAGGGTAAAGTGCATTTTTATGATCGCAAACGTCCTGTTGTTCCCGGTGAAGACGACTTTATCGCGTTGGAAGAGGGAAGTGTGTTCGATCTGGCGAGTCGATCTATTGTCGAGGAAACGAATAGCTCGAAACCATCGACCTCTCCGAGTGAGAAGGCAAAGTAACACCCCATGTTTTCTGTCACGCGAGTTTTAACTGGGGCGTGTTCGTTTTTACGTTCGGTCGGTTTTGGCTGGAAGTAAGACCAGTGAAAGTTCTGTAAATCCTGCCATGATTGCGATGCAGACTCGGTAGGTGGCATCTTTTTCTGGCTGTGTGATTAAACAGTACATGTAAAAACAGATCACCAAAAGACTGGTGGTGGCAGCGACAGCGACGCCAGTTCGGGACTTACCTAGTCGAAACAGGTAACCCGCACCAATCGCAAGCAAACCCGTTACCAGGCAAAACCAAAAAGCATTTGGCTTAAATGCTTGGGCTTCGACCGAGCGAAGTAGGCCGGTTCCTATCAACAGCAGACCGAAGGCGATCGAAGCGTAGCATTTCATTTGCGAAGAATCCGGTGATGAAAAACTTGATTGAGAGGACTGCGTGCATCAATTGACGCATTCGCGATTCGGGATTTCGAATTGGTCGGGAACCTCTAGCGTCATGTACAGGATGCCTAGACCATGGGTTTTGCCTTGGGCGTCCGTCTTCAGGCTTTCGCTTCCGCCACCGCCCAGCGAGTCGTGGAGGATGAAATTTAGAGCGAGTAAATTGGGAGCTTCGTAGCGGTCGACGTCGCCAAAGCAGATTTCTCGAAAGTGTTCTTTGACGCGGGCGGGTATCAGTGCCGCTTTGATGATTTCATAGCAATCGGCATTGTAGGCCACGACACCAACATTGCTTCCGTCCCCTTTATCGCCGGAACGGGCATAGGCTAATTGCGAAAGTGTGACTTGCATTGATTCTCTCTAATGGGATTAGGAACCCTCAATGTAGCATAAGATTTGATTTGTTTCAGTTTAACTCGAAACGCATTATTTGATGTTGGTAAAGTGCTGTAATCAGGCCGGTAAACAGTTTAGGATGACCATATTCTGAACAGTGTTTTTATAAAGGCAGCAAATGTCAATTCGTATTCATACCTTGGTCGGTTTGATTTTGATGGTGTGCATTATGAGTGATCAAGTCACAGCTCAGCGTCCGGGAATTAATCAGGACGAAACTAAGGTGCCAGATTTCACACTACCTGAAGTGTTGGAATTTCGTGATGGCGGAACTGTGGAAACGGCGGAAGCGTGGCAGTCAAAACGCCGAATGGAAGTATTTAATGCAATGGCGGACAACGTGTATGGTCACGTGCCGAAGCGTAAAGTTTCAGTGGACTTTAAGGTGGTCTCGTCTTGGGAAGTTTTTGATGGAGCAGCGGTTCGTAAGTTAGTAAAGATTGTGTTTGGTAATGATCCGACCAATTTTGCAAGCCTGCTGGTCACGGTTCCCAAGACAGAATCGCCGGTTCCCTGTTTTTTGGGATACAACTTTCACGGTAATCATACGACCACGAATGATCCTCGGGTGCCGATCACAGACAGTTGGGTGCGAGATCGCGAATCGCCCCCCACCAAGGGCAACCGCGCAAACGAGGCGGGGCGAGGGACTTCGGCGAGCCGCTGGCCCTATAAAGAATTGGTGAAAGCGGGGTATGGGTTGGCGACAATTTATTACGGCGATGTCGATCCCGATATTCATGACGAATTCAAAAATGGAATTCATCCGCTGTTTTACGAGTCGGGGCAAACAAAACCAAAGGAAACTGAGTGGGGTTCGATCGGAGCTTGGGCGTGGGGTCTTTCACGTTGTCTCGACTATCTTGAATCAGATGCCAGTGTTGACGGTAAACACGTGGCTGTAGTCGGGCATTCAAGGCTTGGCAAAACTTCCCTTTGGGCGGGGGCTTCGGATGAGCGATTCTGGATCACGATTAGCAATAATTCTGGCTGTGGAGGGGCTGCCTTAAGTCGTAGGAAATTTGGTGAAACGGTCGCAGTCATCAATCGAGTTTTCCCTCATTGGTTTTGCGACCGATTTCCAGAATTCAATGGTCGGGAAAATGAACTGCCGGTCGATCAGCACATGCTGATGGCGTTAATCGCACCGAGAGCGGTTTATGTTGCCAGTGCGACGAAAGATCTGTGGGCAGATCCGCGAGGCGAGTATTTATCGCTTCAAAATGCAAACGGCGTGTTTGCGCTCTACGGCGACCCGGCGCTTGACGTTGATCCACCGGCGGCGGATAGCCCGGTGATTACCGGGCTCCGTGGGTATCATTCGAGAACGGGTAAGCACGACATCACACTTTTCGATTGGCAGCAATACGTCAAATTTGCAAAGAGTCAGTGGGATAAATAGACCGTAAATACCGAAACCGTGGGCGAGATTGGTGGGCCAATTTGGCTCTCGTAGGTTGATAATCGAGCATTAATGCAAATCGATTGACATAAGCCTGTCGTTGAGGATTGGGGAAGCAAACAGGAGGATTGCTAGGTGTCTACATGGTGGAGAGAGCAATCTGCCTCGGGCGCGTTAAAGTCGTGGAAGGCCGATTTTTTTAACGTTAAATAGAGCCTCGTTTACTCAGTTTTCATGACACGGACCGAGTTGCGGATTTTCACCGGAGTTTAACATTCAGTAGCTAGCGAAAGGCGGGGGTTCCATCTACAATTCCCGCTAATTGACCATTTGTAAGCTGCGTTGTTCGTTTGATACGCCGCAGTCCTGTTGCCGTATTAATTTTATCTTTCTATCGAGGTGACTATGTTTTCAAATTCTAAATCAAGGCGAACCGGATTTACTCTGGTTGAGCTTTTGGTTGTAATTGCCATCATCGGCATTCTTATCGGAATGCTATTGCCGGCCGTTCAACAGGTTCGCGAGGCTGCTCGCCGGACCCAGTGTGCTAACAATCTGCGACAAGCTGGTTTGGCGTGCTTGAATTACGAAAGTGCGTTCCGAAACTGCCTCGTCAACGCACTCTGGTCGGTAAATCCGCAGGCGAGTGCGATGTCGGATACAGATATTTTAGTTGAGACCAATTGCCGCGAAGCCTTTTCCAGACGGCACTTCATAATGAACTTCTTAGTTGACAATCGAAACACACGTTTCATTCGACGATCTAACTGCACAGTTGACAGGGACACTTGCCGAGCAAGATGCTCCGTTTTCAACGATTGATCTAGGTTATCTTTGATGTACTCAACGACCACCTTTAAATCAGCAAGTTCGGGATTACTGTCATTGGGCCAGTTTAAATCCTGTGAAATACCGACCAGCCCAACAACGGACTCTTCCGAATCGCGAATCGGGAATTTACTTGCAAGATACCAACCTATTGAGCCGTCTGAATTCGTAATCCGCTCAAGCTGATCCTGAATGGGTCGCCCCGTTTCAAAAACGACGCGATCCTGTTGCTCATAACCTTCCGCAAGAAGCTCTGAAAATACCTGCGATGCTGTTTTGCCCAGCAAGTCAGATTTATCGGTGCCATTGACCCTTGCCACAAACGCAAGATTCACAGATCGATAAATCCCCGCTTGGTCCTTCACGCAATAAACAATATCCCCAAGGCTATCAAAAACATGCTCGATAAACCCTAAAGAAAAATCATTTAGCATCGCCGGCTCCGCCTCTTCCAGTGCCGACTGCCTCAGCAACCGATTGAAACCCATGCTGCTTAAGCTTCCCGGCAATGTAGCGATTCATCTGCCGGACAGTTCCTGGACCACCGTAAATAAAACCGGTGTACAACTGCACTAACGCTGCCCCCGAGCGAATCAATTGCCAGGCATCTTCCCCGTGCATCACCCCGCCCACACCGATGATTGGGATATCTCCCTTTAGCTGATCGTACAACTTCCCAACGACCTCGCGCGACCGCGTTGTCAGCGGAGCTCCCGATAGACCACCATTTCCGATTGCCGCAACCACCTGATCGGAAGTCTCCAAACCGGAACGCTCAATGGTCGTATTGGTTGCAATCACCCCGTCAAGTTCAACCTCTCGCAGAATCAGGATGATGTCGCTTAACTGATCTTCGGTAACATCGGGAGCAATTTTCAACAGGATCGGCTTGGGACTGCATTCATGGTCTATCGCCAAGTCACGATTGAGCGTTATTAGCTTGCTCAGCAAGTCAATCAATGGCTCCCGATTTTGCAACGTCCGCAAGCCGGGCGTATTGGGAGAACTCACGTTCACCGTAAAGTAATCAGCATAAGTGAAGAGCTTTTCAAAACTAACTAAGTAATCTTGCGTGGCGTCTTCGACGGGAACGACTTTCGTTTTCCCAATATTGATTCCTAAAATGTCGGCTGCATTTGCCTTGGGAGTTACGGCAAGGCGACGCGCAACTGCATCACTTCCAGAGTTATTAAAACCCATTCGGTTGACAATGGCCTGATCAGCAGGCAAACGGAACAAACGTGGCTGAGGATTCCCAGGCTGCGCCTCGCCCGTGATCGTTCCGATTTCGACATGACTGAAACCGAGGCTGGCGAGTTGAGGAAACCAGCGGGCATCCTTATCAAAACCAGCCGCTAACCCAACTGGATTCTGAAAATCAATCCCAACCACTTTCGTTTTCAAACAAGGCTCGTTTACCCTGTTCCTCCAGCGAAACAGTCCGCCCAGCCCCAATGCAAATATTGCCTTGAACATTCCCATTGAAAAATAATGAGCTCTTTCTGCAGGCAACAGGAAAAGCAATGGTCGGGCGATGCGTTGCCAAAGCATGATTTCTAACTCAATCCGAAAACAAGAAAAAACTCTTTCAAAGATTTACGCTGCAGTTAGCGAATCTCGATCAACTCATTGGCGCTGATTGCGTTGGATCATCAAGGATTCGAGAACGATACAGCTGGCCTCCGAACGAGACCCTCTGATTACCAGTTCAGCCCAACCCCTTCACCACCAGACTTGCGATCAGTACCGCCTTTCAAAGGCTCTCCACTGGCAGGCACAGCCAAGTCACGTGCTGGCTCCTCCACGGCTTCCACCGCTTCCTTTTTCCCGGCAGATTGCTTTGGTGCAGGCGGCGCCAAACAAGCCTTGTGAGACAAAGATATTTTTTGGGACTGAGGGTCGATTGACTGAATTTTAACTTCCAGTTCTTGCCCCTCTTTTACAACGTTGCTGACCTTCGCAACTCGCTGATACGCCAATTCGGAAATATGAACCAAACCTTCGATTCCCGGGGCGATTTTAACAAACGCACCAAAATCGGCGATCTTGGTAACGGTGCCTTTGACGATGTCGTTGACCGCGAATTGAGTGTCAATTCCCTTCCAGGGATGCTCCAAGGTATCGCGGTGCGAGAGTGAAATACGGTTTGCATTCTCATCGATCTTTTCTATTTTGACGCGAACGTTTTCACCAACGGTTAAAACTTCACTCGGGTGTTTGACCCGCGACCAGCTAACTTTACTGACGTGAATCAATCCCTCGACTCCACCAAGGTCAACAAAAGCACCAAAGTCCATTAACTTAGTGACAACGCCGTCTCGCAATTGCCCCGCCTCAAGTTCCTTGAGCAACTCCTTGCGTTTTTCCTCATTTTCTCGATCGAGAATAGCGCGACGGCTCAGAACAAGTTTTCGCTTTTCTGGATTTACTTCTACGACCACACATGTCAGTTTTTGGTTGATATAGACGCTGAAATCCTCGACGCGAAATCGATCAATCTGGCTCGCTGGAATGAATCCGCGAATCGAATTGATCGCAACCTCAAGCCCACCCGTGTTTGATCCCGTTACTAATGCATCGATGACCGCACCTTCGGTGATATCATCCCAGTCCGCGACACCGATACTTGCTCCGGGCACTGCCAATTCGTACAGGCCGTCCTCTTTATTTAATCCGCGAACGATGATTTCAACCATATCTCCTTCGTTCGGAGCTTCTTTGAAATGGTGAAGGGTCGCAATCCCTTCCGACTGCCCCGAGAGACGCACAAAAACATTGTCTTCGTGAATCTTGGTAACTGCAGCCTTTACGCGTGTCCCAGGCTCAATTTCTTCGTTACTCGCCTCAGTAGTCGCAACCACATCGTCCATTGAAATGTCGCCAAGAACTGCGTCGATTTCGGCGTCGACATCATCGCTAAACCCTGTGTCCGATTTGATATCCGGAATCGCAACCGGCTCTGGTTCCGGTTCACCGGTAAGGTTAATCGGATTGGCGACCGCGTTTTGCACGGCCCTCGGTTGCGATGGTTGCAGTGCTTTGTCAGCCGCGTCTCTTTGTGAACCGATCGCGACCTTTCGAACCGGTGCAGCAACCGGCACTGGGGGATCCTCAGTCACCGTCGGAGCGGCGGTCCCTGCCGTTGAAACCTTGTCGGCCAAAACATCAGTTGCCGGAGCATCAGACGATGCTGCCGGAGCTACTGTTTCCGGAGAAGAGGATGCGACCTCTGAAGGTGCAGGAGAAATTTGATCGTTAGCAGGATTATTGGGTTCGGAACTCATGGCTGAAATCGGTAAAGTTAAAAGTGATCGTTTTACCGTCTTCGGCAAAACTAGGAAAGAAAATCTCTTCACTCAAGATTGAGTAATCTAGCAAACTTCGCGTTTGGCGTGTCAAACAAACGTCATTTGCGGACTTAGTTTTTCAGAAATCACGACCCTTCGAAATTAGGTCAAAATCATCAGTCCGAAAGGGGGAGGCAGGCAAACCTTGCGAATTGACTAGGTTAGTCGGATTCGCCTTATCCCAACCAAATCGTACGAATTTTGGTTTTTTTATCTTCGGGGAGCTCACTTCCACACGCTGTCCATCAATTTTCGCAGTGGCTGGGACAAACTTCCCGTCTTCTCCGCAAATCATGAAACCAAGCAATTCGGGTTCGTCATTTCGAATCTTCAATCCCTCGTGGGTGTACTGAAAAGTAACTCGAATCGCACCGTCTTCAGTGACAGTCGCACCGTCAAAAATTGGCCCGCTGTAGACAGGCTTAGCTTCCCCCTCAGGAAGCTGGTCCGCATAGACATCCGCCAAAGCAGCAAGTGCCAAACGTCGACCGACTTCCTGTTTATTGGGAGGACTCAGCTGTTGCAAGTCTCCAATATCAGTTGTCACGACCATGCGCGTGTTCTCAACTGACTTAAAAGTCTTCAGTTGTGCATCCCAAATCTCGGCCAACGAATCAAACGGTTTTTCAGGGTAGTCAAAGGGGGCCAACTGCACAAAATAGAATGGAAAATCTCCCAGCCCGAAATTCTTCCGCCAATCACGTATCAAAGTTGGGAACAACGTCGCGTATTGATTACCACGTCCCACGTTAGATTCGCCTTGATACCAAATTGCTCCTCGGATTGGGAATCGCTTGAGTGGTGCGATCATCCCATTATAAAGGTTGCCCGGACGCAGCGGACTCAGCGGTTGATCACCGTCTTCGTCCCAATGCTTGAGCAGCGGCTTCAACGACTCCACTCCGTCCTGAGTTGCTCGCGATATCCAAGCCTCACAAACAGTGCCTCCCCAAGCGACATCAATCAGCCCGATGGCTATGCTTTCTCCATTCGCATTCTTCAGCCTTTTACTCAACTCTCGGCCGAAAAAATAACCCGATGCCGAAAACTCTTTCACCGATTCCGGAGAACAAACACGCCACGGGACTGCTTTGTAAATATTTTCCATCGGTTCAACCGACGAATAATTGCCCATGGAGAACAACCGTATCGAAGGATAATTCTTTGACTGTTCAACTTCTGTTTCAGCATTAAGCGACTTACAAACAGGCAACTCCATATTGTCCTGCCCACAACACAACCACACTTCGCCAACCATGACGTCGTTAAAAACGACTTTAGGTTCGCCCCCCTCCGCACTAACTTCCAATTCGTAAGGGCCACCTGCGCCGGAAGTGTTAATCACAACATTCCAGTCACCCTTTGCCGTCGCGGTGACTTTCGTCTCTTTCCCGGCGAACTTAACGATCAGTGCTTGGTTTGGATCTGCGGTTCCCCAAACCTTCACCCGTGAATCACGCTGCAACACCATGTGGTCAGAGAATATTTTTGGAAGAGAAATATCGCCACGCAATTCGACGTCGCCCAAGAGCCACGCAGAAAATAGGCAAGAGCACGCAATTGCAATTCGCGTCAAAATTTGCGGATTCATGCGATGCCTTGTTGATGACTCCCAAACCGGGAATCAGTTTAAATATTCGCAGACTCTCGCGTCTGCAGTGATGTAAAAATGACCAATCAGTCCAAATGCAAGACGAGGGTCAACCGATCCGCATAAAATGACTTGTCGCGAATCGGTCAGTGCGACCAGCGCGGCACAAGAAGATCTAATTAATTTTAGACCAAGCTGCCCATTTCCTCCACCGGCAACTTCACGTTTCAGGAAAGTTTTGGAACTCCGTCACTGATCAAAACGACGTCATCTGCCGCACAAAAATGGTAATTTTTCGGGTTGACGACCGGGGAATTCCCCTCCGATTGCACCGCAACCAAAATGATATCATCCGATTTCTTCACGTCCGTCAACTTCTCGTCGAAGGAAACGCCAACCCAGGATTCCGGAACGGGAATACGGTAAAACTCATTACCATGTTGATACGTCATCAACTCACTGAGGATTCCAACCAGTCCTTTGTTCATCGCTGCTTGAGCAAGCATATGAGCCCCATACTCTCCACTGACCACAAAGTCGTTGACCTTGCCGTCCTCTAAATGGGTCGCGTAACTTCGATTGACTATCTCAGCACAGGTGTAAACAGACTCGTTTAATTTTTCAACGGTCAAGGAAGCGAGAATGGTTCTCGCATCCGCATCCTGTTCACTGCGACCTCCGCTGGTATCCGTCAAGACAAGACACGTTTTTGCCTGCGCGATCCCTGCCCGCTCTAAAGCAGTCACCTTGGTAAAGTCCTCTTGCAGAAAATAGACGCTCGGAAACCTTGAACAGGCCTCTTCCAGCTGCTCTCGTTCAATCTCTGTAATGACCACAATTGGAATTCGTCGCGTTGTTGGACTCGCTCGGTACTCCTCAATAATGGTAAGAGTTTTTGGAGTCCAACCACAAATGATGATGTGATTTTGTAACGCATCCCAATCCACGACCCTACCCTCCATTCGCATTCGATCCACCATAAACGCGGAAACCGTTCCCGCAAAAATTGCAAAAATAGTCAGCCCCATAAACATCAAAAACACGGAAACAATTTTCCCGCTTAACGTTCGGGGAGCATCAGGAATTGGCTCCCCGGCAAATAATGTATAGATGCTAAACCAAAATGAGCGATTCAGATTAAACTGATTCTCCGACTCCAAATCCCCATTACCAACCCCACCGACGTTGGCCGCTACAGGCGTCGCTTCTCCTGTCGGCTGAACCAACTTCCCACGCGCTGACGTTTCAAAATGAGTAATGGCCAGCGTGCCAAACAAAACAGTTAACACCAACAAACCAGTAATCAACAAGAAATCAAAAATACCACGTCGAAACATTGCCGGATAATGCCCGGAAAGACGTGACATCACTCCGAATAAGCGAAACAACCTGCCAAGCCGTAGTAGCCTCAATGCCCGGGCCGCGCGAAACACCCGAAACAACGGAAGCGTCGCAATAATATCCAACCAGAACTCGGAAAAGAAACGCTTCTTTGAACTCGCCGCTAAAAAACGCAGTGTCAACTCAACCACGAACGTCATTGTGATCAGATCATTGACGCGAACCATCCACCTCATCGTCCCCTGAGTTAGCCCTCCAAGAAACGTTGGAACACTGGTCAAACCCGAAGCCAGTTGAGCCTCCAGCCAA
>Ga0214477_101544_pt1 | contig 10553 bp, 7 predicted proteins | sample M1_20Mar14CPVII9_FD_165058 | JGI IMG/M metagenome (GOLD analysis project Ga0214477, IMG submission 165058) | Marine eukaryotic communities from Monterey Bay, California, United States - M1_20Mar14CPVII9sort6BwellC16 | ecosystem: Environmental > Aquatic > Marine > Unclassified | place: USA...
AGATTATAGTCAGGGATGAAAACTAAGCTCAATCATTAACGTATTATATATTAACAACTCCTTCCTTGTTAGACTCCTCAGCCGACGAGGATAATAACAGCTGTTCAGATAGTGCCTTTAATCCATAGACACCTCTAGGTTCCATATCTAACATTGTCACCTTTGTCAACCGCGGCGGGTCATCTCGTTGATCAAGACTTCTATGAATGTTTTGAATCGATGAGGCTTGAGATGTTGACAACCGTGTGACAAAGCCTTGTAGTTTATCATCTTCCTCTCCTTCGTTGCTATCTAATACTTGATTCACAACCACATTCCGAACTCGTATTGGCATGTCTGAATCACCAAATGTCAAGTCATTCATCAATCGAACACTTTCCCTAACAGCAAGTTCAGTACCAATGGTAACAATCAAGAACTCAGTAGAGGCAGCATCAGCAAATAGATCCTCTAAATCATACATTGATACTTGAAACTTGAGTAACGCCGACTTGGCCGTCTCGGCAGCATCATCTAAATCATACTTATTCTTCGTGGCAGCACTTGCCAGTAACATCTTCACGGCTGCATTGGAATTCATCTTGGCTGCCACTGACAACACCTTCTCAATCAAATCTGCGAGGAAGGATGGGGTAGTTAACATTCGTAATGTATGCCCAGTGGGTGCCGTATCCAACACAACACGATCATAATTACCCCGACGGATAAGTTGTATAACCTTGGCTAGTGCCACAACCTCATCGGTACCAGCGGGTAGTGTATCAATAATCTCACCCAATGAGCTTAGTGTAGACGACAGCTCAGAGTTGGTACCATCTGTATCATCCTTCTTGCCAATTAAATTGTCAATCGAGTCACGAAACTCCTTAAGTGCCGACGTTGGATCAATCTCCATTACCTTTAATGATCCTTCTCCTCGACTGTCTGGCATGGGTGGGATACCAAACAATGGAACATCAATCAATGACCCACCCTTCAAGTTCATATCTAATGCATCACCCAAACTGTGTGCCGGATCTGTAGATACTAGTGCCACATCATGTCCTGATGATGCCATACCAAGTGCTAATGAGGAACTAGTCGTAGTCTTACCCACGCCGCCCTTGCCACCGCAAATGACAACCTTGGGATTGTTTGTATTTGTTGAATCTAAATCATCTTTATCAAATCCAATCAATCTATCAAAGTTGTTCTTTTCATTGCTGGTAGATGAACTAAACGTCTGTGAAGCGAGATATCCCAACGCAGGCACGCCTACTAATTCCATATCATAAAATGGTACAGTCGTAACTTCAATACCACTACCACTATCCTCTTGTACTCCACCGGTATTAGATTTGTATTCATCACTAGAACTAACATCGCAACATGCATCCTTCAATTCAGATATCCAACGCTGTTGTCCATCCACACGTCGATTGTAATATCGTACCATTGCCTCTGATACTTTATCATCTCCTCCTTCATTATCAGTACTACTTCCACCACCACCAATACACTGATTAACCACCAAATCACTAACACATATCCCCTCTTCAATTAATTCATTCATTAATCGTTGACTTTCATTAACACTTAATATAGTGGGTATCGAAACAACCACAAATTTTGTGGATTGTGAATCTTGTAATCGATTAATTAATTGGGATGTACGATATTGAAATTCTTCTAGTTTGAGAAGGGCATTGTCTACATTCATCTTTGGCTGTTGTACATCTTGATTATTGTTGTTTGTGCCACCCATGAACATTTGTAATGTATTCACCAATCCCTTTAACTTACTCCGTAAAGTCAATAAAGTCGATAAGAAACCATCTAGAAACTGTGGCAATTGTAACATCCTAAGTGTATGTCCAGTAGGTGCAGTATCAACTACAATAACATCATACTCCTCAGCATAACTTGGATCCAAGACATTAGATAAAGCAACCAATTCATCTAATCCAGGAGGCGGGTTCTTAATTAATGTGTGTAACTCGTTCAATCCCAATTCTTGTAGTAGTTGTGGTGATACATTCATACCAATGGAGGATGATAAGGTTGATATATCAAATAATTGTAAATTATTTTGAAATTCAGTAAGGGCGGCACGAGGGTCTACCTCGAGTGCGTGGAGTTTGCGATTTGTTAATGGATCTATATTTTGAAAGGTCGTTAGTAAGTGATTTGAAGTATACGGGGACATGTGTGAAATAGACATAAGATATGCACACACAAAGCTCACCATCCAAAGTTAATGGCCTAGGCCTACCATCATCATCTCCATCTCCACTGCTCTGTCGAACACTACGTAAATCAACATCCAAAGCATCACCCAATGAATGTGCAGGATCAGTACTAACAATTAATACATTTAAATCGGAATATTGTGGAGAGGATGCTAATTCTACTGCCAATGCTGATGATATGGATGTTTTACCTACCCCGCCCTTTCCTCCTACGAATATTACTGGTGTGGATGTGGAGTCGGAGGATTTGGAAGAGGCAGTATTTGCAATTTCATCAATTAGTGGTTGTAATGAGTATAGTCTTGTAGTGGTAGTAGATGGTAATGATATACAAGAGCGTACGACTGTGTTGGATGATGGAAAAGATCTTTTGCATGTGTTGAAACTATGTGCTCTCAGCGGCGGCGGAATTGCAAATCGGCCGATATTAAACGCCCAACCGGATGAACATGCTAATAGTAAGTAGAGTACAATGGTTATCATGATTATATTGTGGTTAGGGTGCTTCAACTGAGTATAGTCAATTTTATTTGTGTTTCTCCCGCGGCGCCGAACCTGTGAACTTACACGTGGCATTGATATGTCAATTCTATGTAGCACTACACATCAATACTGTTACCCCCTTTACCTCGGCAGTGTTTTTGTGGTGGATATCATAGTCGTTATAGTGAGCACGAGACTAGATTCGACCGATAACAATTTTTTGTGCATATAATATAATATTTTAGCACCTGCCTACAGGCTGACTATTACACTTCTCGATAAAACCCCAAGTGCACAATTATCCAGTATACCATAAAGAGCAAGAGTTTAACTAACCTGACAAACATCAACCGCCTACGGCAGAGATACATATCGAATATAGTATTGCAGAAGTAGAAACCAAAATCTACACTGCAATACCTCTTGCAATATACTTTAAGAAGCATTTTACAACATGGATGATCAAACAACAACAGCAAATGACGAATGCGGTATATGTTTGGAGACACTAAATTCCGCAGTTACTCTACCATGCAATCATAAATTCTGCGCCACTTGTTTGGATGGATGGAAGTCAAAGTTTGGTGCACAATATCGAAAGAAAGAGAAGACCAAGTTATGTCCTTTGTGTAGAGAGAAAATCCCACCTTCTAAAGATATGATTATTCAATTGGAGTATCATCGTAAACAAAAATATGAATTGGAGGCCAAAGGTGATACAGCTTCGAGAGGATACATGAATCAATTAAGAGACATTAAAGACTTGGAAGAACAGATTGGTGATTATGAAGGAGAAGGCCTAGATTACGATGGGTGTATAGAAATACCCACGGAAATCGCCAAGGCGGTGATGGAAAACAACATTAAAAGTGTTGTGGATTGGTTGGGATCTCCTGTTGATGAGAAGAGATTAAATGCAAGAGGCTCGGGTTGTTTAAACGCTACATTAGTGCACTTGGCAATTCATAATAAAAATTCTGGTCTGCTGTCGATACTGTTGCAATACGGAGCAGATGTTAATGCATTGGATGCTAATGGATATACTCCTCTCATAATTGCAACAGAAGCTTATGTAGAGAAGGCTAAGATATTATTGGAATGGGGTGCAGAGATATTTCTACCACATTTTGTTTTGCATGCGCAAGAGGAAGCAAAACTATCTAATAGAGAAGCATTTGTAAATGCGATGATTGATGATAGGAATACCAAATTAATGAACCTTCTTTCATCAGAGTTTGGGGGTCGAAGATGTGAGGTAATAAACTTACCAAATCATCCACAATTGAATGGCAAGACATGTGTAGTAGAAAAGTATATTGCAAAGAAGGAAAGGTATAAGGTGATATTCGAAGGATCTGGTAATGCAGCACTTGTCGGTCCAAACAATCTCAAACGTCGGGATAGAACACCATTGGATTGTGGATATTACATCACATTCAAGAATGGTAGAATGTCTCGTCGTGAGTTTGCTACGAAAGAAGAGTGTCAAGAATATATTTCTTCATTAGGTGAAGATGTAAAGGAGAATACCGAGAAGTTGATAAGTTTGAAACTATGATCTATCTTATACCAGCTAGTGGTAGATGAATTATATGTGGGGCGGAATAGAAGAACAAGGACAAGAGACCCTCGAGACACAAGTATTACAATACATAGTTCTTATATTTGGGGATACTAAGATAAAGAATATATCATGAAGAGTTACATAGTTAGACCTCCATCCATTATGGTCGGTGGTTTCATTCAGTCTTCTTGCTCCTTTATTAGTTAGTTTCATCTTCTTGAGATCTCCGCGGCCCGTGCGGTGGTATATCATTATGTTGCATATATATCCTTACTATCATATATCTATCTATCCATTCTATCCAGCTACCAATCGAATAATGAGCACAAGATGTGTCTTAAGTCAAGATGTGTCATTCTCCTCTCAGTCTCAGATAGAGATCATACTACTTTTGAAATACTCCTTCTTCTTTTTCATTTCTGATTCCCATCTATCTATCTTGCATTCCATAAACACTTCATTGATAGGAGTACCATGTGCTTTCACTGTCTTTGGCAATCCCGTCTCTTTATCAATTGTATCCACAAATCCGTGCTTTGTTTTATAAAAGTCAATGCCATCAATACTATGTTCAATTGTTGATACTACAACTTTATTAACACTTTTCATTTCCTCATGTGTCTTTATCCTATCCATTAGTAGACTAACCATTTTACTTCCCCATCCTTTACTTCGATGGCCTTTTCCCATACATACTCTTCTTAATTCTGCTTCGGTATCTGATATACGTTGTAATCCACATGTACCTACTACTTCACATTTATCCTCCACATCATCATCATCACTAGTAAAACTACACGTCAACACCCAAAAGTACCCGCCATTAACAAAATATGTTGTTTCTATATTATTCAAATCTGAATCTTCAGCATTCACTACACTATCTATATATCGTCGTGCATTATCTATATACTTTCCTTCGTGATATCGTGTGCCCCATTCTTCCTCAATGTTTGCTGTGAATAAATCTTTAATACCTTGTTTATCGGATGGTTGATATCGTCGTAGATTGTATATTGGTTGTTTTGATGAAAATGACATTGTAAATGATGTTAGTATTGCAAATATGATATGTAGGAGAGATATGATGCTTCTAAAGTTTATCATGTACTCTTCGACGGTGAATATAAATACAAACTTCCCTGTATCATAAGTAGATTAATATAACATAGATCGAAAAGATTGTGTGCAAAAGCAAAAACAATAGTGTGAGATCCAAACATATCTTTTGGGTGCAAATCAAGTACGCAAACCATTCAATATATTTTAGCTATCACATTTGCAAGGATACGGTGCTCTATTATGTTATATTTTAGAGTGCTAATATATTATGCACTTTATTCAATGACTCACAAAACAAACCCAGCCATTGTATTGTAGTGTGGATAATAACCAAGAGAGTCGATCAATCAATAAGAATCAATAGCAATGTTAGTATGCGGAAGGCAGGTCATCAGTTACTATTAATCCGTACAGCCATCTGCAGTAGTAGTGCATTCACACATCAATTGCAATTCAACACACGAGTTTGTTCTCCTCTTTCAACACAGTATCTTCATCGACATCAATCAGCTACCACATCACTCGGTTGCAACAATAACGAAGTAATATCAATCATGCCAAACGGTGTAAAGAAGGAGAATTTACCAACTAAAGTTTGTGTAGTTTGTGGTCGTCCATATACTTGGCGGTGAGTACTTTTATATCTATAAAAATGTCATGCATCTAAATTATATGAAAATGCTCACATGATGTGCACATGCAGTAAGAAATGGGAAAAAGTCTGGGATGAGGTAACTACATGTAGTAAAAGTTGCAATAGAAAGAGGAAAGAGAAGAATAGACAGTCGAATAGAAGTACAGCAGCTATACCAAATGAGTCAGTTAGTACAAATCAAGACTTTGTGACGGATACGCAGTACACAGATGCTTCTTCAGATGACAACAATAGATTGGATACATTGAGTGATGATATGATAGCATTACAGATAGCAGAAGATACAGAAACATTACTTTCTGATGAAGAAGATAATCAGTCTGCATCATCAGATCAACAAGTTGATACAACATTTGATGCAAAGCAACAGAGAAAGTTAGAAAAGAAGAGAAAGAAGGCAGAGAGAAGAGCACAACGTGAGGGAAGAGGAGACCCGTCAGCCGGACAAAAGCAATGCACAATTTGTAAGAAGTCTGTGAATCTCTTAATAAGATGTCAATATGATAAGAGCGGCCAGTGGGGAATGGTATGTGGCAAATGTTGGCAGGATGTAAGTGGTGGAGTAGTTGATGGTGACAAGGATCATCCGTACTACAGATATGGAGGGCTTTGGAAGAACAGACGAGCGCAAACCTAGATTTAGACTACGTAAGCCACTAGAGTGAGTCAATTGGACAAACTCATGTTTCTAAATGAGGAGAGGAGTGTAACAATTACATTTAGTATTACAGAATGTTGGTATAAGGTGATATTCGAAGGATCTGGTAATGCAGCACTTGTCGGTCCAAACAATCTCAAACGTCGGGATAGAACACCATTGGATTGTGGATATTACATCACATTCAAGAATGGTAGAATGTCTCGTCGTGAGTTTGCTACGAAAGAAGAGTGTCAAGAATATATTTCTTCATTAGGTGAAGATGTAAAGGAGAATACCGAGAAGTTGATAAGTTTGAAACTATGATCTATCTTATACCAGCTAGTGGTAGATGAATTATATGTGGGGCGGAATAGAAGAACAAGGACAAGAGACCCTCGAGACACAAGTATTACAATACATAGTTCTTATATTTGGGGATACTAAGATAAAGAATATATCATGAAGAGTTACATAGTTAGACCTCCATCCATTATGGTCGGTGGTTTCATTCAGTCTTCTTGCTCCTTTATTAGTTAGTTTCATCTTCTTGAGATCTCCGCGGCCCGTGCGGTGGTATATCATTATGTTGCATATATATCCTTACTATCATATATCTATCTATCCATTCTATCCAGCTACCAATCGAATAATGAGCACAAGATGTGTCTTAAGTCAAGATGTGTCATTCTCCTCTCAGTCTCAGATAGAGATCATACTACTTTTGAAATACTCCTTCTTCTTTTTCATTTCTGATTCCCATCTATCTATCTTGCATTCCATAAACACTTCATTGATAGGAGTACCATGTGCTTTCACTGTCTTTGGCAATCCCGTCTCTTTATCAATTGTATCCACAAATCCGTGCTTTGTTTTATAAAAGTCAATGCCATCAATACTATGTTCAATTGTTGATACTACAACTTTATTAACACTTTTCATTTCCTCATGTGTCTTTATCCTATCCATTAGTAGACTAACCATTTTACTTCCCCATCCTTTACTTCGATGGCCTTTTCCCATACATACTCTTCTTAATTCTGCTTCGGTATCTGATATACGTTGTAATCCACATGTACCTACTACTTCACATTTATCCTCCACATCATCATCATCACTAGTAAAACTACACGTCAACACCCAAAAGTACCCGCCATTAACAAAATATGTTGTTTCTATATTATTCAAATCTGAATCTTCAGCATTCACTACACTATCTATATATCGTCGTGCATTATCTATATACTTTCCTTCGTGATATCGTGTGCCCCATTCTTCCTCAATGTTTGCTGTGAATAAATCTTTAATACCTTGTTTATCGGATGGTTGATATCGTCGTAGATTGTATATTGGTTGTTTTGATGAAAATGACATTGTAAATGATGTTAGTATTGCAAATATGATATGTAGGAGAGATATGATGCTTCTAAAGTTTATCATGTACTCTTCGACGGTGAATATAAATACAAACTTCCCTGTATCATAAGTAGATTAATATAACATAGATCGAAAAGATTGTGTGCAAAAGCAAAAACAATAGTGTGAGATCCAAACATATCTTTTGGGTGCAAATCAAGTACGCAAACCATTCAATATATTTTAGCTATCACATTTGCAAGGATACGGTGCTCTATTATGTTATATTTTAGAGTGCTAATATATTATGCACTTTATTCAATGACTCACAAAACAAACCCAGCCATTGTATTGTAGTGTGGATAATAACCAAGAGAGTCGATCAATCAATAAGAATCAATAGCAATGTTAGTATGCGGAAGGCAGGTCATCAGTTACTATTAATCCGTACAGCCATCTGCAGTAGTAGTGCATTCACACATCAATTGCAATTCAACACACGAGTTTGTTCTCCTCTTTCAACACAGTATCTTCATCGACATCAATCAGCTACCACATCACTCGGTTGCAACAATAACGAAGTAATATCAATCATGCCAAACGGTGTAAAGAAGGAGAATTTACCAACTAAAGTTTGTGTAGTTTGTGGTCGTCCATATACTTGGCGGTGAGTACTTTTATATCTATAAAAATGTCATGCATCTAAATTATATGAAAATGCTCACATGATGTGCACATGCAGTAAGAAATGGGAAAAAGTCTGGGATGAGGTAACTACATGTAGTAAAAGTTGCAATAGAAAGAGGAAAGAGAAGAATAGACAGTCGAATAGAAGTACAGCAGCTATACCAAATGAGTCAGTTAGTACAAATCAAGACTTTGTGACGGATACGCAGTACACAGATGCTTCTTCAGATGACAACAATAGATTGGATACATTGAGTGATGATATGATAGCATTACAGATAGCAGAAGATACAGAAACATTACTTTCTGATGAAGAAGATAATCAGTCTGCATCATCAGATCAACAAGTTGATACAACATTTGATGCAAAGCAACAGAGAAAGTTAGAAAAGAAGAGAAAGAAGGCAGAGAGAAGAGCACAACGTGAGGGAAGAGGAGACCCGTCAGCCGGACAAAAGCAATGCACAATTTGTAAGAAGTCTGTGAATCTCTTAATAAGATGTCAATATGATAAGAGCGGCCAGTGGGGAATGGTATGTGGCAAATGTTGGCAGGATGTAAGTGGTGGAGTAGTTGATGGTGACAAGGATCATCCGTACTACAGATATGGAGGGCTTTGGAAGAACAGACGAGCGCAAACCTAGATTTAGACTACGTAAGCCACTAGAGTGAGTCAATTGGACAAACTCATGTTTCTAAATGAGGAGAGGAGTGTAACAATTACATTTAGTATTACAGAATGTTGGGAATAGTAGTACACGATATTGTAAATCTAGAATGATATCTGTGGTTCAATTGGACAAACCCATGTTTCTACCGCAGCTGTTGTCTCGTTTTGTACAAAACTTCCATCGCAGCAAGTGCCTTGTGTTTCATCTACTAGTGGAGGAAAATCTGGATCGTCACAATATGTCAGTGCTTCATACCTCTCTTCTGGACTATTCACAAACGTTTCCTTTGGGTTAAGAGCAACAGCGTTATCGCTAATGGGTAGAGTGAACATGTCGAACATTACTGCAGGCTCATCTCCCGTGTTCATTCCTGACATATATCGATATGCCGGCATCCAGTAACAGCTTGGAGCTCGAACTATGATTGGATCAACCAAGTCTAGGAGTAGTGTCATCTCCCCTGCCATTAGACAAGTTACCCCAGTGTAGTCATGAGTATGAATGACTGCACGGGTATTAGGAAGACGAGTAGTCTTTTCAACCTGATACTTGAATTGTGAACCTTCAGCATCTATATCAAACTTCAACATTTGTCCACTATGCCCACCTTGTACTGACCATGAAGGCTCCATACGAATTTGCTTGCCACTATTGACTGATATACTATCACTAGGCACATCCCACTCACGCGTCGGTACTGGTTCATTGTTAATGATACATTCGTCTAAACACGGCTCTTCCCAACCAGGAGTAACAGGCGAGTTGTCATCACAAGTATCGTAGAGTCGGCATTGCTTCTGATAGATATCACCACAATATGAGCAAGGTAATTCCCCTACCTCCCATGCATTTGGATCATCGTACGGTGGTAGTTCACATCTTTCTACACTATCTCCCACGCTGTAGCTGAAATGGATGGCTTCAGCGTCTCCATAGTTCACCAGCGTAACAGCCGCACCCGCAGGGACAGGGAGGCATTCCCCTCCTCTAGCCGATTGCACTTCATTAGAGTTTTCCTGGATAAGATGTAACTCGCCAGACACAATGCATTTGATAGCTCCATAGTTGTAAATCAAGCCAGGCGTCCTCTTTGTGTCTGAGGCTGGTCCAATCTTTGATATGTGTGTCTCATGTCACATCAACTCATTTCATCAACATCATGAGACTGATATAGCGTATGTTTGAGCTGGTACTATGGAACTATAAAGTA
>Ga0214477_101546_pt1 | contig 10543 bp, 4 predicted proteins | sample M1_20Mar14CPVII9_FD_165058 | JGI IMG/M metagenome (GOLD analysis project Ga0214477, IMG submission 165058) | Marine eukaryotic communities from Monterey Bay, California, United States - M1_20Mar14CPVII9sort6BwellC16 | ecosystem: Environmental > Aquatic > Marine > Unclassified | place: USA...
ATCTTCGTATCAATATCAATCTCAGGTTTTATAATCAAAGTACAAAGTAAGGGAGCATTACCAATTCGAATTCTATACTCCTTCTCTTTTCTCTCTTCTGATTGTTCGATCTTATTGATAATCTAGTTGTTGTTGGAACGAGGTAGGCCGATACGACAGATAGTATAACAAGTAGCAATAATAATATCGTTGCCATCATAAGTTGATGGGGTTGTGACATCATAATTTTTCACTTATGTGCTATGATGTTCGATTATTTGCAAGCCAGCCGTCAGCCGTCCACCCACTATTGCAAAAAACTATCTGATTCTATTTAATAATACCACTTTGTAACAATCTATCTATACTTCTCCACTCTAATCTCTATTAGAGTATATTATTTTATCTCAACAGCACTAGCGTACTAAATTTTGTGGCTGCGAACCTCTTGGGTTCAATTTGTAAGTTAGCATTCGTCTCCAGACCACCACTACTTGAAATATAAGAAGTTTAACAACAGATCTAATGGTGCTGTTCAGTATTATTACTGTATTACTATATACCAATCTGCAACCTAATTGCAACTCACTTACACTACTTACGACAGTAGGAGGTAGAAAGTAGAAATCCACAATCAAATCGCCATGAATGCCAAGTAATTGCAACACATAGCTAGCAAAGTAGTACTACGATACCTGACTACGTCTTCACGATCGATAACCAATGCAATAAAACTATAATATACTCAGTCCTAATAAACTCCATTGGAATCCTGCCTAATTTTTCCCGCAATATCCGAGTTTACTATATATATCCACATTGCAATAAAAATATCGTAATTGATAATGTCACTCGAAGATGAATTAAACATCCCCCAAGAGGCAACATTAACTTTACCTCCTCGTTTACAACCAATAGAATTAATAATATCTAAAATAACAACAACACAGCTAATAAATGATGATATATCAACAACAAATTTTATAACCATACCTTCCTCTTCCACCACCACTAATAACCAAAAAACTAATAAATCTTCACACAAAGTACAAATTACCAATGCATCATCAATACGCCATACTAATAATAATGCTACTACTAATAACAATAACAACAAACCAAGATGTATAATAATAGGACGACAAGCATCAGCATCAGATATACGTATTGATCATAAAAGTGTTAGTCGACGTCATACTGCGTTGTATTATATTGCTGCCTCTTCTCCCTCTACCACCAATAATAGCGCTAACAATACTAGTAATACTAATACTAGCAATAGCAATGCTAAGCTAATCATACAAGATTTGGGAGGGAAACACGGTACCTACGTAAATGATACTAGATTAAGTAAGAATGGTACGTTTAGTATAAATTTACTATCAACATCAACTGCCGAGAGTAAAGAAGAGAGAAAAGAGAAGGAGTATAGAATTCGAATTGGTAATGCTCCCTTACTTTGTACTTTGATTATAAAACCTGAGATTGATATTGATACGAAGATGATGGATGAGAACGAGCAAAAGTGTGGTGAGAAGAAGAGTTTAAAGAAAGATACTGAGCAAAAGATTGAGGACGTGGCGGCAGTAGATGATAGGAAGGAGCCACTAGAAGGACAAAGTATTGATAAACCAAAGGCATTGCCCAAGGAGAATAACAAGGCAGCAGCAGATACCACAACGAACGAAGATGAGGCCTTAACACGAAAGTCAAGGGAAGAACAAATTGCCGCAATGATTGCATCGTTTGATACAGCTCCGGCATATAAAAAGTACATCCCAACAACGAATGAAGATGAAGAAGAAGATAATGTTACTCGAGGTATGAACAATCTCAAGACGGATGGCAAAGCCTCAATGAAGAGTGAGGGTATGGCAACTACTTCAACCAACAACAACAACAACACCAACAATAACAATCCATACAATCTACCAATAACATCATCAATTACACTATCACCAGGAAGCAACTCCTTCACATCATCAGATGGTACCAACACACCACTCCAATCGAAATCATCAGTATCTACACTATGCTTTGAACCAAGCGGGGCACGATTAGCCGCCGGACATTGGGATGGTACATTACGATTCTATGACTTCCACGGTATGCAACCCACGAGGCCTCAAACAGCTGAATCCAATAATAATACCTATCCACCATTTCGTATAGTAGATTCTGATAATGACCCGTTAGATCAAACTGGACGGCATATCATGACGGCCTTATCTCCATCTGCCACGGGTGGACAATGGATTGTGGGGAATACATCGGCACAAGCCAAGGTATTAGATCGTGAAGGACAAACAACCTTGTATTACTTTATCAAAGGTGATGTATACGTTACCGACCCAACGAAAACTACAGGACATACCGCATCCGTTACCGGTGTGGCATTCCACCCATTAATTAAAGATATATGCTGGACTACCGGATTAGATGGATCAATACGACAATGGGATACCAGTGGTAAAGGTCGTACACAATTTCATAAATTGGTTTGTAAATCTGTTATTGGTAAAGTGAAGAATGATAAAGGACAACGAACACAAGTCGTAAGTAATTTAAGTGTCCATCCCAATGGGCGGAAGTTAGTTATCGGTACAAGTTGTGGTTCTATACAAATATGGAATTGTTATGGAGTGAATGTGAATGTTAATCGACCACTTGGTGTGGTATACTCGGCACATGGTGGAGAATCAGGGGGGAAGGGAGGAGTAACATTTGTTACATTTAGTGGTGGTAATGGTGAATATATCGCTAGTCGATCAGATTCGGATGATACCGTACGGATATGGAATGTTGGTAGAATGGAGAAAGATAGTGGATTATTTAGTAGGAAGCATAACAGTCGTGGCTCCGGGGGTAAGGGTGGTGGAGAAGTTGAACATTCATCATCGTTATTATTGGCAGTTTGTGTTGGCTTACCGGCATTGAATGAATTTGCCAACTGTGCATTCAGTCCTGATGGTTCGATGTTATGTGCTGGCACGTCTGTCGATCCAAGGAAGTCGGGCAGTGGTACTGATGATACCTGTGGCAAGTTGAAGTTTTATAAACTCCCCGAGGATAATGTGAAACGAATCAAGGGTAGTAATAGCAAGGAAGGCGGATTTAAATCATCGTCAAAGAAGAACAAGAAGACGACGGCAATGTTAGATCCTATTGTGGAGTTAGACGTGGCACCGAATGCAAGTGTGTTGGGAGTACAGTGGCATCCAAAGTTGAATCAGATTGCAATTGGTACATCGAATGGAATGTAAGTTGTTTGTCTTTTTGTTCTATGTACGCCCTTGTGTAAATCATGTCATTATTAGACACATCTCAATACCCTTTTTCTCAACATTCAATATTATTACACTACAGTATCCAAGTTCTATACGATCCCATCCTATCCAACAAGGGAGCACTTCTTCCAGCATCACGTACTGTTCGTAAGTCCGACGGTCTCTCCGACCTTCTTTTATCAAGAGCACCGACCGGTTCAGCCGCATACCTCAGCTCTGCAAACAATACCATTATGAATCCCCATGCACTCCCACTTTTCCGTGAAGAACCAAAGGCAACAAAGAAGATGAAAGATAACGATAGGAAGGATCCAGAGAAGACGAAAATGCCCGAAGCTCCTATATCTGGAGGGACGAGACACTCCAGGATTAAGACGGGTGCACAAGTTGGCGGGGGTACAACTTTCATTCAACACACATTAGAGGCTACTAACTATAATAACAATAAGAATATTGCCGGTAAGGATCCAAGGGAAGAGTTATTCAAATATAGTGAAGGGAAGAGTTATGTTAGTAAAGCATATGAAGGTGATGTACAACGTATATTGGCAGAGAAGACTGTGGAAGAGGAGGAAGCAGATTTAAAAGGAGGGAATAGTAGTAGTAAAAGGCAACGTACTAAATAGTCTCTTATTAAGTTATATATTCTACTTTATTAGGCTTTTTAACATAGGCTAATGTACACTACTTGATAATGACCCTGACTTTCTCTCTCGATCATTCCTAAGTGATCCAACTCCGACACCTCCTAGTCTTCCATTACTATCTGGTATTTCTTCGAGAACATCCCAAAGATCATCTGCGTAGATATCTCCATCTAAGAATCTAAGATATGACGATATAATCTTCACTGCATCCATGCCACTTTCGTCGACCATTTCGACACGGAGAGATCCCACTCTTGCCTTTACCCACTCATGCACATCATATGCACCACTCTGTGCTTCGGACATAAACACTGTGTTTCTACAACCCATGTCTGCGAGTACTAAGTTATCTTTTGAGTTCTGATCACGTAAGTGAACGTTGTTTCGTGTACATACATGACCACAGTCTTGATAAGAGTCGCCATTTGATAAAAAGCGGGCAAACACACAATGTTCTGTGTGGAAGATAGGTACGTGTTGGTGCACAACAACCTCAAGTTGAGAGGCCCTGTTGCCAAGAAGTATTGCAAGCTCGGTTATTGCATTGCCACTCAAGTCATAGGCTGCAGTGATCCGAGAGAGTCCCGACTCGAGCAGCTCGTATGCACTTATTGCATTAGCTGCATTCAGAGAAAAGTCCCCGATGAGTTCGGGTATTGTAACCTCAATTGTTCCTTCTGAGTCTTTGATGGTAACTGTTTTGCCTGTACCACCAAGCTGCATCAATCTATGAAGAAGTCCAGTTGATCTAACTAATAAGCCGTCTGGTTTTGTCTTGAGGAGTGTCTGCCAGATGCCTTCCTCACCTGGCTTGATTATTCTTGGGCTAGCCACAACCACTCGGAGGTCATTATATGATTTAATCTCACGGATTCGGGATACAGCTTTTCTTATTCCGTCTATTTCTAAGAAATCAACGATGACTTCAGATATACCAGAACTGCCATCCATACTCTCTATCATGTGACAGATGGCATCTACTTGATCTTCGGTTCTAGCAAGTACAGATAACTTAGTTTGTGCTGTTGTTATATCTTCCTCGGCGGTATCAGATGCCATGTCGGTTAATATTTGGTCAACAACTGGAACATCATCGGTTGAGATTGTATCTTGAGTTGTTGGTATATCTGTGGAACCACCATTGTTAACTTTGTTTTGAAGATCTTCTATCGCTCTCCGTCTCGTGTCTTTGATAAGACCCATTCGACACCATATGTCATCATCAAGTTGACTTAGGTCGAGATCAGATATACTCCATTGACTATTTCCTAGTGTACCAATGGCTTTTGTGATTGATTTGGTATTGATTGGAGATCCCGTGGCCAACTCCATATCATCTAAACTACTAGCCTTTCCAACCATTCCAGTTCTCTCGTCGATGATTTGGATAGCCAAAGGCTCGCCAACTCGACCCTCGACAATAACTTTTGCACTGGACTTGGGTGGATCTAATTCTGCAAGTCTATTCATTCGTTTTCGTATGTCAGCGTCAGATGTTAGCCACACATGTGATCCTTCTGGTGCCATTATAGATCTGTGTTTATCGTTTTGCATCCAATCTCTCTCAACATCTCTTCCGAACCTAATTGCAACCGTCCCTTCATCATACATCACAGCATCATAAATTGGCCCGCCTAGTTCTTTCTCTTGTGGCATCTGAACATTTTTGGTATCAAAGGATTCGTTTGGTGAGTATACACATACCCTTGACTGTAGTAAACAAATGACAAGAACATTAACTTACCGAGCGATCAACAACAATACCGTCACCACGTTTCAAATGAGACTTTTCTTGTATAAACTTATCATCCAATTCGATAACTAATGAGCCTCTGTTCGATGATATGACTCGACCTACATGTCGTCCTCTATGTCTTGGAGATCTTCCTCGTACTAAACGCTGGTGTTGTGGACCCTCGAAGAAACCGGGTGTTAATCCATCATGTTCTGCATCCTGGCCTCTAGCAAAGACTTGAGTTAGATCTGATCTAGACACATGTTCATCAGGAGAAGATATGATTCTTTGTGGAATTGTATTGGCAGTCGTCTGTTCTTCTAACAACTTGTTCCAAGTAGTATCAATCGCCTGTCGATAGGCTCTAGTTGTTGCAGCAACATATGATGCATCCTTTAGTCGTCCTTCAATCTTTAAACAGGATACACGAGCTTTGATCAGGCCCTCAACTTGCTCTATGCCGCACAAGTCTTGAGGAGATAGCAGGTATTGTATCTCTTCATTACCAGTATTGTCTGATCCCTTTGATCCTCCTCCCATTATACCCTCAATACCATCAAAACTAAGGTGTTTCAACTCTCCATTCGCAATAAGACCGTAGGGCAAACGACAAGCTTGTGCACATTGTCCTCTATTGGCTGATCGACCGCCCCAAGCCTCGGAGGAGAAACACTGTCCCGAATACGATACACACAATGCCCCATGAACAAATGCCTCAATCTCTGTATCAGTATTGGTAGATATTTGTGTAATTTCTGATAATGATAACTCTCTTCCAAGAACTACTCTCGTGGCATTTGACTGCTCTGCTGCAAATGATACCCCATCAACACATGTCACAGATTGTTGAGTTGAAGCATGAATCTCTAGCGGCATTCCATTCATTGCCTTTCCTATACCCAATCCACTTTGTTTCATTTGATTTGATAATTTATCAACCACAGTCTTAACAATCTTACAAACACCCACATCCTGTACAATCACTGCATCTACACCACAGTCCCAAATCTTTTCAATCAAGCTTTGTACCTCGTGCAATTCGTTATCGAAGACCAGAGTGTTGAATGCAACATACACTCGTACATGATGTTTATGTGCATATTGTACTGCATGTGCTAATGATGCTGGCTTTCCTTCTATTGGCACATATTCTCCATCTTTGTGTTTATAAAGCAAACTTGGATCGGGATCAAAGTTTTGTGCTCGTGCTCGAGCAGAATACGAAGTTAATCCTAAATATACTGCATCGGCTCCATTTGCCACTGCAGCTTTTAATTGTAACCATCCACCGGCAGGGGACATTAACTCTGGTGGTCCTTTTGATATGTAGTCAAATTGTTGTTTATTTTCTAATGATATTATAATATGTTTGTTAGTATTATCACTATCGTCAGTATCAGATGTCGTAGTAGGTGATATAGAATAATCTAAATCATACCTCCATAATGCAGGTGATTTCCTTCTATCAATTGTACGATCATGCTTTGGTTTTGGTTTAGTTGTTGTTGATACTGAAGTTGATGGGTTATCATTTTTAGTGTTTGTCATTTGTATCTTTATTGGTTGGGGTATCTTTGTAATAACTTCGAGCGGCGGAACAAATGGTGATGCCTGCAGCAAGCAGGATAGTAGAATGAAGATATCGAGCATGATTGCAATTGACAAGTAGAGGACATATCATCTTCAAGTGAATAGCAAGATTTTGTGGCTATCTAGGATACCGCTCATCAAAGATAGAAGAGAAAAAATAAACACTATCTAAGAGTCGATAACTATTTACCAAGGGAACGACCAGTAGTATATCAGCCACCGCCTCCAGAACCTTACACCATTGGATATAATTTTTCATCTTGGTGATAGTGATATCATCGGGGAAGAAACAGACATAGCCAGCTGCCGAAGGGGGGGTGGGTGGGGCAATAATGGAAAGATTGTGTTCGAAATGTTACATAGATATAATAAGATAAGTAAATAATGTACCTAAAATAAAAAGCATCATTAGATTGGCTCCCCTTGTCTGTATATGATATCTTATGTCTAAGCAAAGCACCATCTACCTTAATAGCAAGCAATCCTTTAACGTCCGCGTCTCTATCTTGCTCTCTTCTTTCTTGGGAATAAACTTCAAACGTTCGATTGGTGCTCAGAGTGACGGCACTCCTCGAGCGAGCTCTAAGAATGAGAGTTCGATTTATATTGAAGGGAAGAATAGATATGTCGTCAACAGAACAGCAAAAGAAGAAGAGTCAAAGTAAACCTCGTAATAGAAGGGTTAATTCAAGAGGGAGAGGCGGTGGCGGCGGTAGAGGTTCAACTTCTCATAACGTCTCAAGTACTAAAAATGATGATGATGGCCAAAATACAAATGATTTGACTCAGTCCTCATCTAAAAGGAAAAATAACAAAGGTGGTCGAGGGTCTACTACTTCTAACGATAATACTTCAAATGGATCTACTAATAGTAATAGTAGAAACAGCAATAAGCAATCTACTGCAAATAATGATAGCAATAGAAATAGTGGTAACAAAATGAGTGGCGGTGCACGTATGAAGAATAACAATAGCAATAGTACTGGACGCGGTGGGCGAGGTAATAGTAGAAACAATACGAATCAACAAAGTTCTCGTACTTCAGGGGGCAATAAGAACAATATATCACGAAATAACAGTGGCAGAAGATCTAACAACAGTCGTCAAAATTCTACAGCTTCTACTTCCTCCTCAAAGAGTAGCAACAAATCACGTACGAAAAAGATACAATACGAACCCTACACACCATTATCAACATGTATACATCACTATACATCAACCTCCTCCACTACATCAAAATCTAATAAACAACCTCAACCAACAACAATTGTAATTTGTGGTAAACTACGTGTAATGCCATCTAAAAATGCAACAAGTTTTGTAACATGTGATAAAGGATCATTACAACAAGATGTTATGATTAAAAATGATATTGATAGGAATAGAGGATTAGATGGTGATTATGTCTATGTTGAATTATATCCTTTTGATAATGGTGGTGTTAATGATGTAGGAAATAAGGGAGAGGGTGGAGAGGAGAAGAAGTTTAATGGAAAGAATAAGGTGGAGTTGTCTGATTATATGGCTGGATTGAAATTGAAGGATGACAATAAACCTAATGTTGGCAGTAGTGTTGATAAGGAAAAGAGTAATGATACCGAGGCAGCAGGATATTATAGTGATGCGGATGAAGATATAAAGTATGAAGAGGAGGAGTATTTGATCGGTGAGGAAGAAGTTGAGGAAGAAGAAGAAGTTGAGGAAGAAGAGTTAGATGATAATGATGAAGAAGAACAAGGAGGTGAAATGTGGCAAGATGACGATATACAAATGAGTTTATGGGATCCACTAGTTTCCATACGCAAGAAGAGGAAATCAACACTAGGTGATAGAAACAAAATGCCAACCACCCAGCGGAGTGGTAAGGTAATTTACATATTGCCACCAAAGTCAAGTCCAGGACAACAACCAAGTGAATTCACACCTGAAGATGAAAGTTATAAGAAACAGATACCCAAAAGAACAATTGTTGGTACATTACGTCAACTTCCTGGTCAAGGTGGAGGTAATAATGGACGATACTTACTTACACCGAATAATAAATCATTACCTCAGTTCATGTGTCCAGTGGGTATGAAGTTTGACAACAGCAACAATGGCAACAATGGCAGTGGTGAGAATGATACAAACAGCAACAACAATAGCAACAATACACTGTATCGTGCCGAATACATTTATGGATCATGGCACGCAACAAATAAATGGCCGCCGTGTATAAACGTCCAACGTCTCTGTGGTACATGTAATGTCCAAGATGAAACTAAGGCACTCCTTGTTGAGAATGAAGTAGATCATGGCCCATTTCCACCGGCTGTATTAAAGGATGTTGAAACATCTGTTCAATCTGGAAGATTCGTTGATAATACAACTGGTGATATGGGTTGGAAACCAACACAAGAAATGTATAAAGGACGGAGAGATTATCGTAAACAGCGTATCTTTACTATTGATCCTACTACTGCAAAAGATTTAGATGATGCATTACACATTACTCCACTTCCCGATGGTCGTGTGGAGATTGGTGTGCATATTGCTGATGTATCCCACTTTATACAAGAGAATAGTGCCGTTGATGAAGAAGCACTAAAGAGAGCTACCACTGTATATCTCGTGAATGATGTGATTCCCATGTTGCCACGGCCATTGTGTGAGATTGCCTGCAGTTTAAATGAGAATGTAGAACGATTGGCATTCAGTTGTGTATGGAAGATGAATATGGATGGTACACTTCCAAAGAAGGGTGACATATGGTATGGTCGGACAGTTATCAAATCATGTTCAAGATTAGATTATGCCACTGCACAAAACATCATTGATAAGAAGGTGGCCAATGGTGAAAAGCAGGTGGATGAAAAGTATTGGCCAAAGAGCCGTCAGCCAACTGGAGGACATACCATCGATGAAGTTGCAGCTGATGTGCGTTTGATGCACATGGTAGCCATGGCTCGTCGTGCCTTAAGATTCGAGAATGGTGCTCTAGCACTCAATGGCATTAAGCTTGCATTTCAACTCGAGGATGATGGTGAAACTCCCAAGTTATGTGCACCATATCCACTCAGAGATTCTAATCGATTGATTGAAGAATTCATGTTACTTGCCAATTATCTTGTGGCACAACGACTCATTACACATGCTCATGGAAGAGCACTGCTTCGTAATCATTCTCCACCGCTTGAGCTGGGTATGCAACAGGTTGTAGATGTGTCAAGGGAGAGTTATGGCTTCGAGATCGATACCACAAATTCAAATACATTGCAAGCATCATTGTCTAGACTGAGTAGAGAATGCGATGATCCCCTTGTGGT
>Ga0214477_101548_pt1 | contig 10528 bp, 7 predicted proteins | sample M1_20Mar14CPVII9_FD_165058 | JGI IMG/M metagenome (GOLD analysis project Ga0214477, IMG submission 165058) | Marine eukaryotic communities from Monterey Bay, California, United States - M1_20Mar14CPVII9sort6BwellC16 | ecosystem: Environmental > Aquatic > Marine > Unclassified | place: USA...
CGGTCAGGTATGAGCATATTTGTGTTTGTATTTGTATTTGTTTTGTGCATATGACATATTTTATGACATATACTATTTGACAAATGAATTATGATATGCATTTCCTTTCATCAGATTCAATGGTGGATTAATGGTCACTGTATCAAAGGAGTGAAAGAGGAAGTTTCAGAGCTTCATCGGTGTATGAAACCTGACGGATCACGATCTTACTGCCATGATTGCAACGACGGATTAGGTAATATTAAAAATGTATGTGGTTCTGATAATCCAAGTTATGAGGAAGTATGTGAGATTGCCTGGGGGAAATCCGCTGATAATTGTGGTGAGCAAGGGTTGACTGTATACTCACATCAATGCAAGCCTAGTGAACCAACAGAAAGTTGGTACCTTCGTGAAGACTATTCGTGTAATTGGAAGGATCTTGGGGAGAGTGATTGGGATATCACATGCGGGCAGGAATGGTTCTTTTGTTATTCAGATGGTGATAATGGATATGGAGAGACGAGTAATAATCCCGATCATCCATTTGCAAATAAAAGTCATGGGTTTTGTTTGGACTGTGGATTGGCCATACAGGTTTGTGCTAGTAGTATTGATGCTACTTGTACTAATTTGGGTTTACCAGAAAAGGGATTATCAGTTCCAAAGGTGGAAGCTTCTCAAGGTGAAACCTCTACAACCACACCAAAGGTGATCTCTACAGCTACCTCTTCTGTGACTCCCAGTCCTAGTACTTCATTGGGTGAGGATCCCTCTACAACTGAGACTTCTTCTTCCGGCAAGGATTCTATGTCTACTGCTTCAACTTCGACGACTGGTACATCAACATCTGATACCTCTCAAGGTGGAAGATTTGGTACCGCATGTTGGACCATTGTCACTGTTGGGTCTTGGCTTTATTATCTCAATAATATAATATAATAAGAGGGCAACATTTTTCAATTAGTAACGACATCTCCACTACTATCCTGTTATAAATACGTCTATTGCTTATGACACCTGCCTTTTGAGACAAGTACCAATAGTAGATTGTGATCCGGTATCCTCGCTCAAGGCTAGCTTTACAATTAATTACTTATGGTACATTTCATTGCTTTATATCTCCTCTTTGTAGATGAAACATACTATTATGTATCGCTTGCCTTTTGTAATTGTCATTCCAGCATGTATCAAGTCGCCACAGAAGCTAATCACTCCTCCAATTTCAGTCTTCATTGTCTCATTTGTTTCACAAAAGTATGTCCCGCCACCTTCATATTCGTTTAGTGAATTCATGGCTATTGTTAATGAATACTCAGATTGATCATTATGTAATGGTAATCGTTTCTGTCCAGTGCTTGCATCATACTTGACAAGGAATGCATCAAAGATTCTCAATCGGAAGGTATTATCAATATCAAAGTTTGTATGCATGGCAGGGAAGATTGAACACTTGAGCTGCTCATTGAACCATGCTAATAACTCTGGTATTTGATAGATTGGTACGTCTGTTGTTGGTACGGCATAATGACGAGATGTTGTCCAATTGTTGTTATGATCGCCATCATACTTATTACCATGGTACGTTTCTGCAAGTTGTACCATCTGCTGACACTCATTTGCATCCAAGATATGTTCTCCAATGAATACATAATCTTCGAGATCTCCTTCAGCAGTAATCCATGGAGAAGGAGCTGATTGTTCTTCATCATCATCATCACCACGACGATAATATGCATTTGCCTCCCTAAGCGCAGCATGTATGGATTCTTGATCTGAAGTTGCCAAACTTATAGCTTCATTTAGCAATATTTCTCTTTTACTGAAGTCTCCCTGCCATCCTACTATTCTCGATTGTAATAATAATGCCTTGCCACAACCAGGTGTCAATTGTATCATTGCATTCACAATATCATATGCATCATCATATCTACTCTGTGATCGAGCAAGTGCCATGAGACTATTCAATTCATCCATGGTACAGTCATTATTTGATAATTCTGTACTTTGTTGTTGTTGTTGTTGTTGTTCAAACTTGCATCGGATACAATTGCATTTAATACCTTTTACTTGTAATGCAAATGTACGTTCTTCATAATCTGCAAATAAATCATTATTACTAATCCTCGAACATGTCAACATACTATTACTTTTCTTCACATCATCTCCTACTCCTGATTCATTACTAGTAATGTGGATATATTTTAAATCTTGCAAACCACTATTGCATTCGATAGAATGAGATGGTATACATGAATGCTGTACAATACTGCATGGTTGATTCTTTTTCAAAAGACAGAACATTTCAATTGGTGGAAAATGTTGATCAGCCTCATCAACAAGTTCAATGAATGATAATGTTTCAGCAAGAGTTAATAGATAATCATACTCTTCAGCAGCATCATTATTATCTTTTGCAATCTTATCACATTCAATAGCATAGTTGGATCGTATATGCACTGGTGTATAATTTTGATTAATGTACTGTAGCAACGTAGTCCACTGTTGCAATGTTGGTGCATCTTCTTGTTTTATAATTTCAATTATCAATTCATGTGTAGCCTGTGCAATGTTGTATTGTTCATCAATAGCTGTTTGACTTTTAATTGAGGTAGACGAGCTACTACTAATATACATGTCATTAACCATATCATCATCACTTTCATTAGCTGTAGACATCAACACTACTACAGCAAGTGCCAACATAACAATAGCATATATATTCTCACCACCTTCCAATGCCATAATCTTTAATCTGTATAATGGATCATCACTCGTTAATGGCCCGACACATAATTTATCATGATGTTGTTTAGACGTTGCATTGCTACGGCAAATTTCATTACAGAATTTGGCACCACATTGAAATTTGCATTCGATGAATGATGATTTGCTGCATGATGTAACTTGTTCCAATCTACCACAGTATAAACATTGTTTATCATGGGTTGGAATGAATGGATTTGGTACCCAACAGAGAGTTTTAGGAACGATCATTTGTGCTTGCTGATGATGATGTATGTATTTACTTTTTTAAGTTACAAGTGGTATCCTTATCATCTTTCGACTAACTACTGAACCCTATACATATCTCTCTTGTATCAATACATACATATGTTTCTTTATGTGTCGCCGCCGTTAACAGAAGCTTGCTAGAGTATTGTTGTTGAACACACAGTGTTATCATAACGGACTACACAAAAAAAGGAGATCAGTAGGAAAAATTGGTGGTCGGTATCCTTTCTTGGCAAAAAGCATTGAAAAAAAGGGGAGTAGAGAAATTATGTTCTACATCCCTTCCTTCATTGCAAATAGAAGTATATTCAAAGGAAATACGACGATGAGCTCGTTATGTGATACATTAGCGTGTGTAGTATGCGGCGGTGGCAATGGGGATGAAATATTATCAAGCACAAAAAGGTGCACATCATGTGCACAGAAAGTGAGGAACATTGAAAATAAGTTGAATGAATTTGGTGATGCTGATGATATAGACACCACTGATATTGACACCCTATCTGACGGTTTCAGTAGGATAGTAATATCTGATAATAGACTCTTCCGAGAACCTCCACCGAAAGAGGATTGTTCGATTTGTATGCTGCCCATACCCTTTTCTAGTGGAGATACTATGATCAAAACAGAATATAAACCATGCTGTGGAAAGATGATATGCCAAGGGTGCATGGTAGCATCAGATGAAGAAATGGCTAAAGGGAATTTAAAGATGTTGTGTGAGATGTGTAGAGTACCAATACCCTCTAACGAGGAAGAGTATATTAAGAGAGTAAAGAAAAGGATGAAGTTAATGGATTCTCAGGCGTTTTGTATGCTAGGGAGCGCATATGCAAACGAAACATGGGGCCTGCCACAAGACATAGACAGAGCATTGGAATTATATAATCAGGCATTACTTCTGGGGTCAAACACAGCACAGTTTAACCTTGCTCATGAATATTTTAAAGGTGAACTTGTTGAGCGAGATATTGATAAAGCTACCCTTCATTATACACTTGCAGCAATTGGAGGTCATGAAAGGGCAAGGGATGGTCTTGGAATAATAGAGGTCATGAAAGGCAACATGGATCTAGCGCAGAAACACTGGATGATTGCTGCAAGAAGTGGATACGAACTTTCTTTGCAAAAAGTAGGCGAAGGATATAAAGATGGATTTGTGACAAAGGAAGAGTATGCAACTACATTGCGGGCGTATCAAGTATCTGTGGTTGAAATGAGGAGCGTGCAAAGAGAAAGAGCTCGAACCATACCCTAAGGAATTGGTGAGATGGGGGGGATGAGAAGAAACTTGATGTTTTTTGTGTGAAGTCTAAGATAGTGTAAACTAGAGTCTGATGGTCTTGCTGAGTTTGCTGGCCTATGTATATTGGATAATAATCTACATTCATGAACTCTTATAGACTTTAGAGACTTTAGATTCTATTGCCTAATATCTTTCCTACACGTGAATCAATCGCCAAGAGAAAAGGATACCAAAGGATTCTCTGAAAAAATGCCAATGCCATGCTGAATCTACGATTTCCTATGTATTAATAGCAGGTGTGGTGGCTGAACATAGCGCATATGCTTTGAAGAACAGAATTAGTAGGTGGATATACAATGGTTGAGTTTGGTAAACGTCTCGAGGATGAATGCAATCAGCACGGTATCGATTGGCAGAATCATTGCATCGATTATAATGAACTGAAGAATATCATACACGAAGCAAAACAAAGTATTAAAAGTAGTAAACCAACACACAAGAATAGCAGAAGTCGAACTATATCATTTGATGCACGCTACGGAATGAACACAAATGATTATTATCAATCAGAACCTAGACTCTCTACTGTACCATCTACGGAGATTGTCTGTGAACAAACATTGTTATCAAGCTTGCAATTCAGATACGCATTAGATAGAGAAATTGAAAAGGCTGTACTATTCGTATTACAAGAACAGGGTACAATTGCATTAGAGTTGGATACATTAGCTATTAGACGTGCCAAATATGCTGACACCACATATACATTAGTAACTAATGTCAATCAGGGTAATAAGATGTTAAAGAATATTATTGATGAATCTACAAACGAATTGCAACATATATATGAAGGATATGTTACCGCTTCTCGATTGGTACTTAGATTTGTTGCATTTGTTGATTTAAATGTCACGGCAGTTCGTAAGATACTGAAGAAGCATGATAAGGTTATCAAATACAAGCTTTCTCATACATATCTCTCCAACCGTAACTCTCATCTGGAACAGTTGTTCAATGATGGTGGATTGTCTTCATTAGTTGATACATTACGAAGAGCATTTGCAGAGTTATATGATATAGAATGTAGCTTATTACCCTTGAAACAAAAAGGAGAGCAACAGAAGGATAGGCATAGACGGAATAGAACTGATACTGGACTACTTCTAACAGGACAACAACATCACGAACGGACTAATACCACAGAGCTATCATCATCGTTAAGAGGATTGAGAGGGTCACAAACTACAGTTACATCAAAGAATGAACCATTATTACAATTGATTCAACTATCACGGGATAAATTGAAACAGAATACAAAGTATGTCGATATTGTAGCCGCACAGGCTTTAATTGATGACTACTCAGACGAGGAATCAATACCAGGTCAACAAGTGGATTTAATGACAAATGCACAAAAGTTATCAAGCTGGTTAAACCTTGTATCAACATTCCTTTACATGACTAATTATTATATATGTGCACCTACGGCTGGTCAGTATGCCACACGTGTCGGCTCAAGTGATAGTATGCTGGGAATTATAATCGGAATGACGCCAAATGCCGCACTCGTCGCCACGGTACTTTATGGTTTTTGGAGTAATTACTCGTACAAGTCGGCACTCATCTTTGCTGTGGTATGCTCTATCCTTGGTAATATATTCTATGCAATGGCATTAAGCTACGACTCGATACACTTAATCATGCTTGGAAGGCTATTCAATGGGTTTGGTAGTGCCAGGAGTATCAATCGTCGGTTCATTGCTGATACCTTCTCAAAGAGGGATAGGACTGCTGCCTCGGCTGCTTTTGTCACCGCTGCCGCTTTAGGCATGAGCTGCGGACCTGCTCTTGCGGCAACGTTAAGTAAACTGACATACTCCCCACATGACAAGGTTTGGGCTGAGGAAACTGCCCCCGGTTGGGTTATGCTTGTCATGTGGTCAACGTTTCTAATACCATTAGTAGTCTTCTTTGAAGAGCCAGATAGAAAACACATCTTTGGAGAAAAGTCGACATCATTAGAACTTACTGCAGCAAAGAGTGGTAGTGGTGGAGAGAGTACATATCTTCTGGCTAACCCTGGAGATAGAGAGGAGAAACGTGACCCTCCGATATGGAAGAATGTACCTGTCATGATGACACTACTAGTATACTTTGTCCTCAAGTTGGTACTCGAATGTCTATTGAGTTCTTGTCCCACTATCACATCATACTACTTTGGCTGGAAATCGACGAATAGTGGAATGTTTTTGGCCTTTTTAGGTTTACTAATGTTCCCGGCCAACATCGTTGTTGCAAGATTAAGCCACCGGTATGAAGATCGAGAGCTCATCTATGCCTCATTGATAGTCATGACTTGTAGTATTATCGGATTTGTTGCCTTTCTTGGAAAGTACTCTGTGGTGCAGTATATGCTCTTTGGGATATGTATTTTCATTTCAACTAATGCATTAGAGGGGCCGAATATGGCCTTGTTATCCAAAACTATACCGAAGTCTTTTGCAAGGGGAATTTTCAATACTGGTTTCTTAGGTAGGTAGAAGTTGATTGTGCACAATGGTCATAGACCTCCCTTATCTGGGCATTCTATGTTCTGATTGTGAAACCAAGTTACAACTTTGTGTGTACTTACGTGGCTGTGGATTGAGTTGAACTGTGCATATGATGTGGTTTTGCAATGCCACTAACACTAACCCACCCTACCTCCCTCTCTTCTTGGATATACTTGTGACCATTGTGTGGAATTAACTTCTGATTCCCTTAGCAACTGAGGCGGGTACATTAGCACGAAGTGTTGGTGATGTTTTGATTACTTTAGCACATGAAGTGTCTGGTGTGTCGGGGATGTTAGATGCCATATTTCTTCCCCTTTTGTTATTATCTCTGTTTAGTGTCCTATTGACAAGGCACAATTACAATGAAATGATAGAAGATGATGATGAGGAAGATGGGAAGAGTGACTAATGAAGTGAGAGTGACGTAATCATGATAATGAATGTATTATGTATAATGTATGTGTTACTTTATAACTTTATTAGTCGTCTAAAACTGATGTTCATCAAGTTCTAATAGACGGTCCTTCCAAGGGCAGGGCTTGATAACTTTTGTTCTTTGTTCACTCTTCATCTCATCTAGGCTGGATTGGTAGGCACGAAGTACACTTGCATACTCATCCTTTGTAATCAATCCAGCTTTGTACCCTTTACCAACCTGTTTCAAAGAAATATCGAATCCAGCTCTAGCTGAAATCATCCAATGTTTCATTGCTCGATTCATGTTGCCCAAACTTGCCTCCATAGCACCAAGGTTGTTCCTCGCCACTTCATGGCCACCAATTGCTGCAATCTCCGTGTGACGAATCGTACTTTGTATAGCTTTTTGTCCATCATTTATATTCGTAAATGCTTCCACTTTATCGTCAGATAAAAATGTAAAGCTGATGTTGTAATGTGCGTTCATCGATCCAAGGTCCGCTGCTTGTTTAAACAATTCAAATGACTTGTTCTTGTCCATCGGTAATCCCGAACCTCCTGTTTTATACTGTTCTCCTAGAATATTGAATGCACTAGCATCACCAGCTTTCATTCGTATCTTAGTTCTCTTTATATGCTCACTTAATGATGTTGTTAACTCTACTCTGCAAAATGGGCAGCATCCTATCATCCTTCCTTTGTCCTTTTCCTCATTTACTGTTTTCATACACCCACTACAAAGTGTTGTCCCGCAGCATGATTGATAAATAGCATTGACTCCACCAATAGCTACACCTGAATGAGGCATTGGCAAGAAGCAGATTGGACAATCTTCTTTCGGAGGAGGTTCTCGAAATAATAATTCGTCGTCGGGTTTATCACTCCTTCTTGCAATAAAACGCATCTCGGCGGACTTGATATAATGTGATAATGAAGAACCACTCTGTCTCCAAAAGAAGATGAATACAGCCACCGATGCAAGACAAATAAGCAGTAATATAGACTGCCAACCCAGAGGTATTGATTCCAACATATTGATTTGTTCTTGCAATGAAATGTTGTCAATGTTAATCTATGATGCTCTAGAGATACTTATATCCTGCTCTGTTTCAAATTATAGTAACAACTAATAAATGCAATACATATTAGCGACACTCTGAACAATACCTCTGCTTGTTCTGCCTACGCTATCCCTACAGCTAACATAAAGTTGATGGCTTGAATATCAAATCAACTAAAAATAATGAATAAATAATTTTGGCGATTACCGTCATTTCATCTATAGGTATGTGTGGCAGTGCGTTATCCTCCCTTTTGATTGTGATATAGCGGGTATTTTTATTCTGATAGCCAAAAAGGTGAGATCATTAATGCTTATTAGGGTAGGGAAGGGTGTTATGATGGATTCTCCGGAGGCCATATTAATTCAAGTATGAGTTGTGTCTCATCATTGTTCTTTGCGTTATGTCGTTCGTGTGTGACTTTAATATGGTCTGTTGCTATGTGAAAGGTTAAGAGATATTGTTGGTGTATTATTTATATAAGAGTGTACGCAGAATAGGGATAGACATCTTGTGTACATCTTCATTGATTGCATACATATTATATCGTCATAACTTTACCATTTCATTTCATAGGAGAGTAGAGTATAGATTATATACAGAAGTGACATACCCATAATAAACCATTACATTTGCAATTATGAACAATAGTACCAAGATATATAGTGATGACATTGAAATGGGTAATAATAATATGGTGGTAGAAGGTCCTAAGCTCGGCCGATCTCTCTCAATCATCGCGAAGGGACAGATAAAAATTGAATCCCTTACTGTTGACTCTCCTATACTTGTCAATCTCTCACCTAATAGAGCTGATCGGGAGCTCATCATTGACGTTTTAAGGAGTATGGATGCAAATAAGGATGGGGTTATTGATTACGTGGAGCTCGTCCAATTACTAATCTCTCTTTGTGGACAAGTAAGGGAGAAGGAACATGCTGAATTTGAGAAGAAGTCTCAATGGAATCTTATCATCGGTCTCAGTGTCTGTCTTTTACTAACAATTGCGTCTACAGTGGCATCCAGCTTTGCCTCCGTCTTTATTGCAAAGGACACATCCATCAGCTCGGAAGGGAACAACCTTTTAAATAGGAGAAATGGGCAAACGATTAGTACGTCTGCTTCTGAGCTCCAATATGATCTGTTTGGAACCGATGAGGAAGATTTGGATACTACTAGTGGGAAGAACACTACCGATATTAACAACAACAGGCTAGGCTGTATCGGGAGTCATCAAATCGAGGCTTTGGCAAAAGGATCTCTCTCACAGCCTGTGATCTTGACTGATTCCAAGGGAGGGGTTCATAAAGTTGATGGACACGATATTAAGTTCTCTGATGACGGAGGAGTGGTCATAGCAGAAGCATCTGGTCGAATCATTCGAATCAAAAAGGATGTAGCGTGTGAAACTTCCACCGAAGGCCGGAGACTGCAAGATCATGTAGGATATCAAACTGTCGCGTGGGGTGTACACGCCGACCACTGTGATATGCATCACACCGTAGTACATGAGGACATGTATAATAGTGGTGAAACTACTCAAGAAGGTGGTTATTTTGGTGGTTCTGATGGCGATGTGGAAGTCGTGTGCTACGGTCAGTGGGGCCAATTCATGGATTTCCTTTAGTAGTCCACATTACACATGGATGAAGGGGCATAACATCCTGTAGATACTTTTCGCTTATGATTATGTAATTCAAATCATTATGTACATATGATTGACTACCACTATATACACCACATTATCGTTATTGCAATTGCCAACAAAGATAAAGCAACCAATGTGGATGGAGGACGAGCGGCGGCGGTACTGCTCTTAACATCCGAAACAGTATCATTGCCAAACTCTGCAGCATCAGAACAAAGACGCAGTAACATACCATTGAGCACACTGGCTGCATTTTGCATAGATACTGCAGAAGCATCGATACTCAACGAGTCTCCCTGAACAACAACTAAGTCATCTGCTCCATCATCACTAATCCCTCTTATTCCCAGAAATGGTACGCCGTTTGTTATAAGTCTCTAATAACCATATCGCTTTTTCTGCATTGGCTAGAACGTATTAGAACTCCCTCCATTTGTATTTCCAACATGAACTTTTGTTTCGTTTCTACATGTAGATGGACATTGGATTAGCTTGTCTGTAGTACCAACCTCTTGAGCAATCTTTAATAGACTTTCATCAGCAGGCCAATAGAATCGTTTCGTTACATCACCATTGCCTTGTATGAAATGCGAAGGCTCTATCCATG
>Ga0214477_101552_pt1 | contig 10512 bp, 4 predicted proteins | sample M1_20Mar14CPVII9_FD_165058 | JGI IMG/M metagenome (GOLD analysis project Ga0214477, IMG submission 165058) | Marine eukaryotic communities from Monterey Bay, California, United States - M1_20Mar14CPVII9sort6BwellC16 | ecosystem: Environmental > Aquatic > Marine > Unclassified | place: USA...
GAATCGGTGGTCCCACCATCGAGTACCTTGGCGATATTGGGATGATCCATCATTGCCAAGGCCTGTCGTTCAGCTTCAAAGCGAGCGACTACCCCTTTGGTGTCCATTCCCGGTTTGATCACCTTGAGAGCAACCTTTCGGCGAATCGGTTTGTGCTGCTCTGCCATGAAGACGACTCCAAACCCTCCTTCCCCAATTTGCTGGAGCAGTTTGAACCGACCGATCTCCTCGCCCGGCTTGGCAATGGTTCCCGATTTAGCCCCTGCAGTGGGCGTCTTGGCAGCAGTCGTTTCGAGCTGGACGTTGGACTTGAGGAAGGTCTCAAGAAAAAGATTAAGGAGGAAACGGATGAACTCGCGAAAGCTTTAAAAGAGAAACTCGAGTATAAAAACAACTACCATCTCGTCGCGAACTGGTACAAGATGACTGGCAATGCTGATTTGGAAAATATATACAAAGCCAAAAAAGGGCGTTGGCAGGGGGCACTACGATCGGCTCATTATTACGAAATAGGCAACGACAAAGAAGCAACCGTTTTTCTCAGGAACGGATTTGAAGATGCTCACTACGCGGTTATCGCAAGTGCTTGCGTGGCGGCAGTGAACGGTGATCATGATCAGGCCATGAAAGTATACGAGCAGGTCAGGCGAGATCCAGAAATTCCACGTTTCGAATTGAACGCACTCGATATACTGCTACTTTTGGGCGATTACCAAATGGCCGCGGATGAAGCAAAAAAACTAAAAAAGACAGATGAGTTGGTCGGGTTTTGGCATAAGGTGCCATTGCGTTTGGATATAATTCAAGACGCAAAGCTTCCCGTAAAACAACTCGCTGCCAAATACAGTAACGAGATCAACAAATCCGGCTCAGCAGAAATGTATGGAAACTATACGTTAGGATTAATTGCCCTTGCAAAAGATGACCTTCCATCGGCGAAAACCTACTTCGAGAAAGTGATTCAATCCAAGCAATTTTACTATCCTCAATATGCCATGGCGAAAGCTTTTCTGGCACGGGGCATTTGCTCCACCGATGATGAGAAATAGGCAATTGCAGAAACCTCTAACATGCAGCTAAGACCGGTCCTACGCCCCCTCCTTGCTGCGGTTGGAAATGGTCAACCAAGACCAAGGCTTGCGTCTCATTGGAAGAGTTTTCAGCAAAATTGGTTTTTTTCTCAAAAATGATTAGGGGAATCGCTGACCAATTTCGCATTGATATCTGTGCGGCTATTTCAAGTTAAATCTAAGCCGGCAGACCCTCAGGACAAGGCTGAAAACAGATGACCAATCGACAACTCGATGAAGAGGCAATCTTCCACATCGCTCGCGATCTCGCCGATACTGCAAAACGATCTGAATATCTCCAGCAAGCTTGCGGAGCAGATCAGGGACTGCATGAGCGAGTACTGGGGCTACTCTCGGCGCATGAGAAAGAACAGACCTTTCTCAAGTCCAACGTTGCGTTCAAATCAACGGTCACCCAAGCTCCTGCCAATGTTAAATCAGGAAGCATCGCCAAGCCGGGCGAGGAGATTGGTCGATTCAAACTGCTCCAACAAATCGGGGAAGGAGGGTTTGGAGTCGTCTTCATGGCAGAGCAGCACAAACCGATTCGTCGAAAAGTTGCTCTCAAGGTAATCAAACCGGGAATGGACACCAAAGGGGTGGTCGCTCGCTTTGAGGCCGAACGACAGGCGTTGGCAATGATGGATCATCCCAATATCGCCAAGGTACTTGATGGTGGGACGACCGATTCGGGGAGGCCCTACTTTGTGATGGAATTGATTAAGGGTGTGCCAATCACTGACTACTGCGATCAGAATCAACTTTCGACGAACGAACGACTTGAGCTATTCATTACCGTCTGCAAGGCTGTTCAGCATGCTCACCAGAAAGGGATCATCCACCGGGATCTCAAACCTTCCAATATTCTAGTAACGCTTCACGACGGAACACCAGTCGTCAAAGTGATCGATTTTGGAGTAGCCAAGGCCGTCAGCCAGCAGCTTACCGACAAAACGCTATACACTGCCTTTGGACAAATGGTGGGAACACCGCAGTACATGAGTCCTGAACAGGCGGAAATTAGTGGCCTCGATATTGATACGCGCAGTGACGTCTACTCTTTAGGAGTCATACTCTACGAACTATTGACTGGCTCTACACCACTGGAAACAGATCGACTTCGTAAAGCAGGGTATGCCGAGATCCAACGACTCGTCAAAGAGTCCGAACCGCAAAGGCCAAGTACCCGGCTAAGCACCTCAGGTGCAAAACTTACTGCGATCGCGAAGCATCGAAGCGTGGCACCAGATCGTCTCTCAGCGTTGATAAAAGGTGAATTGGATTGGGTGGTGATGAAGGCGTTGGAGAAAGATCGCAATCGGCGATATTCAACACCGGTTGAACTTGCTGATGATGTTAATCGGTACTTAACGCAGGAACCTGTTGAGGCCTATCCACCCTCTCGCGTCTACAAGATGAAGAAGTTTGTTAGGCGAAACAAAGGCCTCGTACTCGCAGCCAGTGCGTTTGCCGTGATCATGATTACGGCTACGACTATTTCGATATGGCAACGGTATGAAGCTGTAGCTGCACGAGACGAAGCCAAAGAGGCATTGGACGACTTCGCTGAGGAGTTATTTGAGCGGGGGATAACTGCCGTATTTTCCGGTGATGATGTTGACTACTCAATAGTCTGCGAAAGGTGGCGTAAAGCCAATTTTGAACCGGCAATGATCAAGGTTCTTGAGGGTTTGAAAGAGTTTCAAAACGGAGACAACGAAGAAGCTGAGGAGATCCTGGAGAACGCCTATCTTAATAATAAAAAGAACCAAGCAATTGCTGTTTCCTATTACATTGTGATGCAAAACTCCCCGATTCGTCTTCGCAAATATATGGAGAGGGAAAACGAGTTATTTGGCAATAAAATCGAATGGGATAACGATTCATCAGGTGGCCGATACAAACGAACTAACAACTTCCTTAACGGATGGGCTAACATTTTAGTCGATCACCGTGAAGCCGAGAAGCAACTTGAGTCTGCGCTCGAAGGCCGCTCTTGGCCAATTGCGCGTGTTATGTATGCATGTGCTCTTGCCCAAGTTGCTTTAGACGATCGTGATGTAGACAAGTCTTGGAAAGCGGTCGAGGAAATCCGGAAGGTGGAACCTCTGTTAGAGGATGTCCCGCTTGTAAAGAACATCGGCCTCTGGGCTAGATACCACTATTACTGGCTTAGCACTGATGAAGTTCGCAAAAAAATGATTAAGGAGGAAACGGATGAACTCGCGAAAGCTTTAAAAGAGAAACTCAAGTATAAAAACAACCACCATCTCGTCGCGAACTGGTACAAGATGACTGGCAATGCTGATTTGGAAAAAATATACCGCGAAATGCCTGACGACTGGCAGCGGGCACTACGCTCGGCTCATTATTACGAAATCGGCAACGACGAAGAAGCAACCGTTTTTCTCGGGGAAGGATTTGAAGATGCTCATTACGCGGTTATCGCAAGTGCTTGCGTAGCGGCAGTGAACGGTGATCATGACCAGGCCATGAAGGCTTACAAACAGATCATGCGTGATTCAAAAACCCCACGTATCAAATTGTACGCACTCGATATTTTGCTACTTTTGGGGAATTACCAAATGGCCGCGGATGAGGCAGAAAAACTAAAAAAGCTAGATGAGCAGATATGGCATCTATGGGATTGGTTTAAAGTGGAACTGCGTTTGGATCTGATCCCGAACTGTCATCTTTCTACAAACATACTCGCCAAAAAGTACAACAAAAGAATCAGCGAATCCGGCTCAGCAGAAATGTTTGGGAACTATACGTTAGGATTAATTGCCCTTGCAAAAGACGACGCTCCATCGGCGAAAACCTACTTCGAGAAAGTGATTCAATCCAAGCAATTTTACTATCCTCAATATGCCATGGCGAAAGCTTTTCTGGCACGGGGTATTGGCTCCACCGCTGATGAGAAATAGGCAATTGTAAAAACCTCTAACATGCAGCTACGACTGGTCCTACGCCCGCTCGTGGCTGCGGTTGGAAATGGTCAACTAAGACCAGGGCTTGCGTCTCATGGGAAGAGTTTTCGCCCAAGATGGGCTTTTCCCAAAAATTGTTAGCTCAGCCGGTGAGAAGAAATGAACCAATACCAATGCTGGATTGACAATTTACGCTCCGAGCCAGCTGGCAAGACCATCAGTACAACGAACGGATGCGGTTCTGCCGATTTCTCAGTCAGCAATTATCAGGGCGTCGCGCCGCAAACTGGGACCTGTTATTTCGTTAGAAAACTTTTCATCGCAGCAAGGGTTTTCGCACTGACATGATGCTCAATGCCCTCGCTATCAATTTCGGCAGTCTGAGCATCTACACCAATGGCGACCAAAAAATCGAGGACAATCTCATGGCGTTGCTTGGCGTACTTCGCCATTTTCGCACCTTGCTTAGTAAGTGAAATGGGGCGATAGGGACGCGTCACCAGCAAGTCCTCCCCCTGAAGTCGCTTGACAATTCGTGAAACCGTCACGTGACTGACGTCAAAATACTTGGCCAAGTCCAGGACTCGACATTCACCAGAGGCATCGATTATCTCGGCAACCGCTTCCACGTAGTCTTCCGCCGTTTCATTGGCATGGTGCTTTCTCGTCCGACTGAAGCGAACCGAATTTGGTTTTTTATCTTCTTGCATGCATGGCTCTTTGAGGAATTTATTTGATTATACCGCTTGCAGCATCCGTAGCCATTGCTACAATTTACCCCAAGCCGTAGCGATAGCTACGGATTTCTCCTCTTCTGAAACAAGTTACTACTGTGAAAAAACACCAACAATTTCGAGGGTTCACGCTTGTTGAACTCCTAGTTGTGATCGCCATTATTGGCATATTGATCGGGATGCTACTTCCCGCTGTTCAACAAGTCCGAGAGGCAGCTCGCCGAACTTCGTGCGCTAACAATTTGCGACAACTTGGTCTGGCAATGCAAAACTACGAAGGAGCTTTCGGGTATTTCCCGCCTGGTTTTTCTTCGACACCGACTAACAATGGCATCGTTCCATCCGGTGAATTAATTGCTCCGTCGACCTGGAACGCCTCGCCAGGCTGGGGTTGGGGCGCTTATTTACTACCATTCGTTGAAGCGGGTAACATCCAAGATCGACTCAATTTCCAGTCAGCACTTTGGGCTGCTGACCAGCGAGAGATCATCCAAACACAAATCCCAGTGTTTCTCTGCCCGTCGGCATCGGGAGATAACGAACCGTTTAACGTCGTCGGTGAAGACAAGAATCTCTATTCTCCGGATGGAGTTACGCCAATCCTATTAGGACGCTCGCATTATGTGGCCAGCCATGGTCAAGAATCAGCGTGGGGGCCAGAGGCTGGCTCTGACTTGACGGGCACCGTATTTACTGACATTTACACCTTCGACACCACGACGATTGGCATATATGGAGATGTCTCGAGAGTCGCGGATGGTCCGTTTTATCGAAACTCAAAAACAAAAATATCAGCGATCACAGACGGTACGACGCACACCATTTTTCTGGGGGAACATTCCTCGCGGCTAAGTGATAAAACCTGGGTCGGGGTTGTTCCGGGAGCAACCGTGCATCCCCGATTTTCCTCGCCTGAGAACGGGCCGGATGGAGCAGCCACGCTGGTACTATTCCATATGGGGCCCTCAGGTGGCGAACTCGACATCACTGGCTTTCCTATCATCCATCCCGTCAACTTTCCAACCTATCATGTTGGCCAAATGTATGCAGAGCATCCCGGTGGGGGAAACGTCGGCATGGGTGATGGCTCAGTCCAATTCATCTCGGAAACCGTCGATTTAATCACCTGGGCTGAACTCAGCAGTATTAATGAAGGAGAGGTGGTAGGAGAATGGAAGTAGAAAATAGACGAAGCCTTATATTTGTTTTGCTCTCCGGCATGCTCCTCGTTTTAGTTGGAGGTTACCTGTGGGTAAACCGCGGTTACGGTGAAGTCAGCCCAGACACGTATCAGTTTTCCAAAGCACTCTATAGTGCATGTTTAAAGAAAAGCGATGAGCATTTGGACATGGTTGATAAATTGCTCAATGAATCTGATGATTTATCACTTCCACCGAATGAGCAAATCTGGATCGAAAAGATTATCAAACTCGCCCGCAGCGGCGATTGGAAATCCGCGGCAAAAAAAGCGAAACGAATGATGGAAGATCAAGTGAAATACTGATTTCTCAAACGTTTGGAATTGCGATGTTCGATGACTCGGAACGCCACAACCACGCAGAGCAAACGCCGCAGGGAAAAAAGACCTGGCTGCCTTAGCACCACTTTCACACGAGAGCATTCCCATCAGCAATCGAGATAGACACAACAAAAAACCCTGGGAATCAGGGGCGCAATCCAAGCGTTCTCACTGGACGTAAACCGTAAGTGAAAATCCGGTCGGTTGGCTGAGAGCTGTAACGATAGGCCGAACGCACACTCGACGATTCAAGATAGTAAGATCCGCCACGCAACAAACGAGTTTCCGTTTCCGCAATCGCGCCCGTCTTTGGCGTAAACGTGGAGACATTCTCTGGACTGGAAACATCTTCAGTAAAAGCATCGTAGCACCACTCGATGACGTTCCCGTGCATGTCAAACAAACCCCAATCGTTTGGTTTTAAGCGCCCAACCGGCCAACTATGATTCTCCCCCACCGCTTGGTACCAAGCGTAGTTGGCAAGCAGGGAATCGGCTTCACCGTAATACCGTCGCGTACTCGCCCCTGCTCGACATGCGTATTCCCACTCTGGTTCGGTGGGTAATCGATATCCCTTCAATTCCCAAAAATTCTCCTTCGCCTTCATCCCGGGACCATAAATCCCTTGATCGTTTGGCTCGTAGCACCATTGATCCCGAGGAATCCCTTCCTGCTCACTTAACCAATTGCAATACCAAGCCGCCTCAAACCACTCCATTGCAATCATCGGCGAATCTTCTTGACTGCTAAAGACTTTCAGTCGCTCTTGATCTGGAGAATAGACCTCGCTCTCGACAGACGTGACGAATTTTCGCCACTCTGCTCGAGTGACCTCTTTGGTAGACATAGCAAACCGCTGGCCTATTGTCGATTGATGCAGCGTCTCATAAGCCCCTCGGCCCGTTTCCGAATCAGGCGATCCCATTTGAAATTTATCAGCATCGATGGCGACGAAAGTTTGGCCTTGGCCATTAATAAACCATTGTCGTTGATCACCGTCTCCAACAGCCGGTTGCTCACCGACCTGCTTCGATTCTAAGTCGATCGCGAGCACCGCTTCGCCCTGTCCCCATTTCCGCAACACCCATTCAGAAGCTGCGTGCATACCGGCATCGGGATGGTTACGGTAAACATCCAGCAACTCTTTAACCAGAGACGACTGTTGCGAATCGGGCAATTTGAATCCCCCAAGACAGAGAAGCAAAGCTCGTTTGATCGTGACATCCCTTTCCTGCTTAAAACGCTCCACAATTGGCCCAACATCACCGCCACGCTGAGAGATCCAGTGGACAATATAGCTGCGAACGCGCGGATCAGGACTGTGCTTCAAGAGCGACCATACCTGCTCTGGGGACTCCATCCGCAAAAGCATCACAGCAGCATTGGCCTGCCGCCTAGCCAAAGATTCTTTTGCAGTTTGACTCGCTTCAGCAGCCAGCACCTTGGTGACTTCCGCATTCCCCAAGGCAACTGCCTGCTCGCGATGACTGTCGAGCTTATGAAAGATCGTCCCAAACTGTTTTTCATCTGCATTGGACAAGAGATCGAATAGCCCGGCTGCATCGGCACTTAAATAATCCGCCAGCGTATCGGTAGCAAAACTTCGAACCTGCTCGCCCCGTTTTTCGTCTCTGTAGATCTTTGCCAACGAGGCAACCAACTGCCCACCCACCGGACGAAGCGCATCTCGCCTAGGCAGCAACTCCGAAGGCAGTACCTCTACTAAATAACCAGCAACAAACTCGACAAATTCAAGATTTCGCCATTGTTCATTTTCAGGATCGTAAGTTGCCAAAGCACATGCGGCCTGAAACCGTCGAACAGAAACTTCGCCACTGTCAGTAGCAACCTCCCAGAAACCATCAATCAGTTCAGCTTTATTAACTGCAATTAAATCACGCACAACCGTAAACTGATCGGGCGGAACCATCAGCAATCGATCACTGAGAAATGACAGTACTGAATTGTCATCAGGCAGCATCGCCAAAGCCGCATGAAGCTTGGCGTTGGAGCCATTGGGAGAAGTTTTGAATGCCGTTTCGAGATCGTCATTAGCATACTGCCAATAGTCATCTATATTCCCAATGATTGCCTTAACCTGCGCAGTGTCAGCCCGCAGCAGCCCTTCAACTAGCCGAGTTGCTTCGGCGTCCCGCTGTCGTTCATTGGCAGCATTGCGTACCCGCATCCCACCCAACAACACCGTGACGGTTGCCGCCAGGGCAATTAAAAAACGCACCCCATGCACTCGCCCCGCTTTCCCCATCATTCTCCGCTGCGGTTCGGTCCATTTCTGCTTATTAGTTAACAGACGTAATTCAAGATTCCCCCACCATGACGGCAGAAAACGATTTCCCGGTTTGGCATTCCATACGGTTGATGCATCGCGGAGCTTCAATTCCGCCCGGCCTCGGCGAGTTTCTTTTTGTTTGCGAGTCAGCCAATCCCGAAGAGAATGCACCAGATAGTCATGAGCCAGTTGATAGTATTTTTGCCCGGCTTGAACTTCCAGCACCGACTCGTCTCCGTCATCCTTGCCCTCGGGATCCGTTGGTGTAATCAGTCGGATTTCACTGTCGAGAATATGAATCAGATCATCGAAATCTTTTAAGCGATTTTTGTAACCGCTGGCTTTCAACAGCTCAGCATGGGAACGCATGTAACCTTTGATATCAGAACCTGCGTCGGGAAGCAGGTCTCTTAAAACCGCTCGAGCCGCTTTCTGGTGATAGCGATGATCAGGAGAAGCCGACGGGGAGCTAAACGATTCCTCTAGAAATGTAAAACCAATTCCCTTTGTCCCGCCCACTTCTCTCAACGAAGAAATGGTCCATGCCTTACTCTTCATCATCTCGGCAAACAGTGCCAAGCGAACACAAATAATCTTGCCATCTTCGGCAAGTCCGGCAACCGCCTGATCGAGAAAGTCCTCCTGCGCTTTGGTCGCATCACCAATATTTTCTGGAAGCCTCCCCAAAGCCCGGCCCAATGCTGCCAGTACTTTACGAGCATGGTCAGGGTCAAACAGGTCCACCAGCGCGATATTGCGGCCTTCGAGAAGACGAATTTCCAATTCTCGTAAAAATCGACTTACCGCTAACCAAAAATCGTCCCGAACCATCACAACACACTGCACTCGCCCTCCATCACACTGCCGTAAGGCTTGTACCAAATCGACATCTTCTTCCTTTTTCGCATGCAACCACTGCTCGAATTGATCGAGAATGATCAGCACTTTCTTACCAACCGGCAACCCTAGCCCGCGCCTTAGTGACGCGAGGCTATCCACAAGGCTTAAGTTTTTCTCAAGTGCTGGACAGTTTTTTCGCAACCCGTGTAGCAAACGGTTTTCCGTTTCTTCCGGCGTCGCTTCGATGTATATCGGAATGATGTCTTCGGCCAACCGGGGTAACAGTCCCGCTTTCACCAGCGACGATTTTCCACAGCCCGAGGGGCCATAGATCAAACCGACAGAAAAAGTGTGGTCGGGATCGGTCTCCTCAATTCGAGTTTTCCAGAACCGTAGGCTATCAGGCAGACCATTTCGATCTCGTGGACCTGGAAGCAGTTCCAAAAAGAAATCAGCATCGTGTGCGTCGAACGAACGCAACCCTTTGGGGACGATCTTAACCAACTGACTGCTAGAGGATCCGGTTTTCAACGTGTCTGATGACTCTCCGAGAGAGCCCAGCGTGTTCGACGCCAGCGGAGACAGATCTGTTTCAGAAGCAACCAAGCCAACACCACCGGCTGACGTGTCACTCTGAACCACGGTTTGTTCGGCTAAAAATGCCTGCAAGTCCTCAGCCAAGTCATGTGCTGAGGAGTAGCGATCACTGGCTCGTTTCGCCATCGCTTTATGGCAGATACGCTCCAGCTCCTTGGGTAACTTTTCATCGTACTGCCGAAGTGGTTTGGCTTCATAACTGGTCAGCTGCTTAAACAACTCAGCTTTTGTATCGCCACGAAATGGCTGACGACCTGCCAGTAATTCATAAAACACAATCCCCAGACTAAAAATATCGCTTCGACCATCAACCCGATGTCCCTCGCCTCTTGCTTGCTCTGGTGACATATAAGCAGGCGTCCCCGCGTATTTGGGTCCCTTACCAATATTCTCCTCGCGGAGCGCCAATCCAAAATCGACAACAAAGGCTTTTCCCTCGTCGTTAATTAGGATGTTACCCGGCTTCACATCTCGATGAACGAGCCCCTGCTTATGCGCGTAGTGCAACGCTTCAGCCACGGTCGCCACGAGT
>Ga0214477_101553_pt1 | contig 10507 bp, 9 predicted proteins | sample M1_20Mar14CPVII9_FD_165058 | JGI IMG/M metagenome (GOLD analysis project Ga0214477, IMG submission 165058) | Marine eukaryotic communities from Monterey Bay, California, United States - M1_20Mar14CPVII9sort6BwellC16 | ecosystem: Environmental > Aquatic > Marine > Unclassified | place: USA...
TACGATGACAAGCATGTGGGTTGAATACTTTGTATAGTGGTCGGTAATGTATGCTCTAACTTAACTGCTGCATTACTTTGACCATGGACACCTCAAGAATCGAGTTTATCTACCTAGGCTATGCCTAGCAAGAAGCAGGTAGATGCTACGAGGGCGGTCAAGGGTGAAGTGTTTGTGCGTGTTGAGTACTCAATCGTTTAGATATTCTTTAATGCTACAGTATTATTCGAGAATTTACCTCATGGTTCACTGATTAGATATTATTTTATTTTAGCTAAAGTCTGAACGAGCCTTTGTATCAATATAGCCAGCCCCGAGCATAGCTTTCATGTTTCCTTCAAACTTGGTAACAGTGACATCCCTATAAGAAGAATCTCTTGGCTCTTCTTCCACTCTACCACTACTTCTACTTCTAGATCCACTACTCCCTCCACTACTCCCTCCACTCGGCGGTCCATCTACCCGTAGTTCTGCTACAGCCTTAACGAATTCGCTCTTTTCGAAGTAGGATTTGGTTGATACTCCAGCACTCTCCAATTTCTTCTTTAGCTCTCCAACTTTAAGTTTTGAACACTTGTCCATTTCTTGTTTGATCCGCATTGCTCGATCTTCTTTGTTATTGCTACTATCATCCGTCTTCTTACTTTGAGATTTTGTAGTATCAGTATCTCCACCACTACCATCATTATTGTTAATTGGTGTTTTACCCTCTTTTCTAGCTTTTACTAAAGCATCTACCATTTCACTCTTCTCAAAGAAAGACTTTGTGCTAATACCATATGATTCTTTACAGTTATTTATGTCACGTTTTAAGTTTGAGATATGATATGAGATATGTATGCAATATCATATTGCAATCAAATGAAATTTACATATACTATCGTAATGTACTCACCTAATTCTTGACGTATCTCTTTTGCCTTCATTGCTGATACTGTTTTCTCTGTATCCTCATCAGATTTGGTAGCACTCAATATTATCAATCTCTGACCCCTTCTCTGAGTATGTTGGTATATCGTTTGCGTATGGTGTGGTAGCGGCGATGACTGCAGTCTTTCTACCACATATTTAGTATTAGTAGATGGACATGGGGGAGCAAATGCAGTAGAAGAAGCCCATAGAGTGGAGAATAGTATCAATGAGGTGGATATTCTTCTCGAACTCATTTTTTAAGATATTTGGAATCTCTTGCCCAATCACCGAATAGAAGCAACTAGTAATAACCGGATATATTGCAGGTGGTCGATAAGATAAGATATCGAACAAGCGTATTGACTTCTCACTGATGGCGTTGTGGTGGAGAGTTAGCAGAAAAATAAAGGCTAGTGAGGATTTGGCGGTTGTGAGGTTTATTCCCAACATCGTCCTTCTCACCATGTACAGCAGCATGGGCTATTCATACATGGGTATAAAGTGTTTTCGTTTATCACAGACCAAAACAAGTTAATCAACTAAAGCTTATCTTATATTGCAGCATAACTTTATATTGTACAACATAGCTTTAGGATACATGTAGCTTCACAAGTCTGGTATGCGAATTATTGGATTTTGCAACAACTCTGGAAAGGCATTTCCTATCACTGAAAGCACAACTATAAACACTGAGAATATACCTATCCAATTTTGTTTGTATGGTGCAACTACCTCCTCTCTTAACTTTTCTTTTGGCATAGTATCTTCTAATGACTTTGTTATTGTATCACAGCATACAGAGTCAGTACTCTATTCAAACCAAGAAAAGAAGCATATCAATACATAAATGAATTAACGACATACCTTTCTATTCTTCAATGCAATCCGTTTCTCCTTGTCTCTCTTCAGATCACTTTCATCGATCCAATAATCTAATCCTGCCTCGACTCTATCGCGTCGTCTTACTGGTCGTACTTCGATATCATTATCATCATCAACAATATTATCGAATACATTACTATTTGTATGTAGGGTATCACTTGTTTGAGATGTATTATCCATTCTTTGACGTCGTTTATTCTTTCTCTGTGGGTTGAGGTAGTAATAGAATTCATTTTGCATAAGTGTGTCCATCGTGTGCATAGACAGTGAGAAACAAGTCAACGAAAGCATGATAAAGGAATTGCAAATCATATCATACCTTCTTCAATGTACGTCGAGGGGGAGGTCTATCAACTGGCGATGAGCAAAGTAAAGTTCTCCTATTGTTAAGTTGATGTTGTCGATTTCTTGTGTCGCAAAGTTTGAGATTGTTGGTGGTGACATATACCGTCGATCTGGCTGGCGTAAACGCTTCGATGTGAACTGATATATAACAAAGACATAAGATAAGGACTGGCAGGGCTGAATATGCAGCCATTGCGTTAGAAAGCTCCGCATTGGTGGTCATGACGTCTGAGTTGTGAATGGGAGATGAAAAGTAAGGATACCTCAAATAAATGACAAATGAACATGATCTCCCTCGCTCGCTCAGTCTTATATCTATATCAAGCGAATCGGCGACATCAAATAGGTTATGAATAGTTATGAAAGGGATGCTCTCTATCTTTATTATAGCAGCTTGCTATGCATGTGCTGCAAGTGAAAGTACACAATACATTGCAAGCGGTAGAGTATGCAGACCAAAGAATTATGATGGATATTCTCGAGTATCTGGTGTCGACACCCCACAATCCTGTAAACAAAAATGTGATGATGATTCTGATAAATGCGGTGCTTGGGAATTTGAAGATCATGATATGGATAATAAAGAATGTGAATTACACGAGAGAAATATCATATCATATCAGGATACCAAAGACATGGGGAATTGCCAATTGCCAGATGATGGGATTGGCAACTACAGGTGTTGTTGGATTGCAAAGGATGTAGTTGATTTACAAAGTACCGCTATTGATGATAATGAGGAATCCAATTCAAATGAAAGTTCTACTTTCACAACTATAGAAGAAGAGGAATCAAAAGTAAATGTCAGTTTGGGGGGGGATAGAATCACATAATGAAACCGCTGATAGCACCTCCAAAACCAGTGAAGCAAGTGTAAGTAAGCATATCTCTCTAGTAGTTGGGTATATGTGCCTGTCAACATTATTTATTTGAGAAAGGATGAGAGGGGGAAACTTTATCCTCATGTATCTTGAGAGCAATGACATACTATTAACAAAAAAGTGATTCATTTATCAGTCTATCCAATTATTAGTTAATTATGAACACTTCCACCGATCCATACCCTATCATCAATTTACTTTGTAATTTGGCCTAAAACTTGTTGTGGACTCATCTCAACCATCATTTGGAAGAACTTATCACCAGCTTGTGCCTTCAACTCTTCGCCGGCTTCCTTTCCAATCTTAACTGCATCTTCAATTGCACCAGTACTCTCGGTACTGTACTTCTCTGATCCATCCGGCATGGCAATCAATCCCCTGAATACAATCTTACCATCAATAATCTTAGCCTGTCCAGCAATGGGTGTCTTACAGTTACCATCCAATGCCTCCAAGAATGCACGCTCACAGTTTACACAAACATGTGTATCCATACAGTTCAAGGCATCAATATATTTCAAACTCCTTTCATCATCACTTCTACATTGGATACCAATAGCACCCTGAGCAACAGCGGGTAGCATCTCATCCCATTCTAATACGGCAGTGGCACAATCTTGCATATCCATACGTTTCAATCCAGCAATTGCCAATAGTGTAGCATCAACAACACCATCCTCAAGTTTGCGTAGACGTGTTTGTACATTACCACGGAAATTTACACACTTCAATGTTGGATTCTGACTTAAAAGTTGTGCCTGACGACGTAATGATGCAGTACCAATAACACTTCCATCGGGCAGATCCTTCACTGTCTTAATACCATTGGCAGTAATGAATGCATCATTGGTATCCTCACGGGGTAAGTTACATGGAAGTACAGTACCATCGGGTAACCATGTTGGAACATCCTTCATTGAATGGACACAAATATCAACTTCATCACCTAATAATGCTGTATCAAGTTCTTTAGTAAATAGACCTTTACCACCAAGTTCCATAAGTGACTTATCTAAGATCATATCACCCTGTGTTTTCATAACACAGATTTCAATTGCACCATCCTCTTCGAGTTCGGGGAACTCTTCAATTAAACGACGACGAGTTTCAAAGGCCTGGGCCATGGCAAGTGGAGAGCCACGGGTACCAATTCGGAGTGGAACTACTTCACCATCTTCTGCCATAAAAAGAGCCTATATAATGGTGAAAAGTGGAATGGTTAGAGAATGTTCAAGATTAAATAGTAAAGAAGTGTAAGTGCTTGGGCAAAGTACATCTCTCGAGAGCTTCATATCCAATTGATCTCTGCAATCATCTCATATATATCCGACATATTGATACACTGATAGGCGACTAAATTCTTCACATGCAATCGATTTGTACATTGCAGTAGTTTGTGAAACAAACTATGTAGGTAAAGATTATCTTGCTCATATCTTATGCACATTCTTTCAACTTGTTTTACATATAATCGGCACACTATACACCGACAGAGTATACACATGGACAAACTACATCGTCATAATATTATTGCAATCGAAATATACACTGCAATATCTCGATATTTCAATATAATGTACTACTTACAGATGACGATCTTGAAGAGTGAGAAACTTGTGCTGGTGCAAATGCCGCGGCAACACCAACGGAGATTAAAGAAATGGCAGATGTAAACTTCATTGTTTTATATAGTATTGGATTATAGAATAATGCCGCTGTAAAGTATTGATATTGGCCTTGGAAAGATTATATGATTGCAACAAGTTGAAGGTGAACAAATCTTTGTTTTTTCTGCTTCCACGGCCTTGTCACATACGTGGAGTATCATACCTCGGTCCTAACCTAACTTGGTCTAACCTATAATACGTTTGTTGGAATGTAATGATTATGGCTTCCACATGTAAGTATTTCAAGGATACTTAACCTCATTTATTTGCCGCACGCACACGGTAATAGCAAGATGGCAACGCCCAATACTACCCCAAGCGGTAACGCCGGTGAAGACAAATCCTCATCCTACAATCGTTGGTCACTCCTTGATCCATCTACCATTTCATACGGATACTATTCCAGTTCCAAAGAAGATACACCAACACCATCAACAAACAATACCTCAAGTTCAAGTAATAGCAGTGATCCACCATCTAAGAAAGGATTTTACATCACAACAGCAATCAACTATACCAATGGACCAGCACATATGGGACACGCATATGAGTCCGCAACGACTGATGCAATTGCACGATTTGCACGTATGATGACATCTTCTTCTTCTTCTGATAATCCTGCACACTTTGTTACTGGTGCTGATGAACATGGAGAGAAGATTGCAAAGACTGCCGAGAAGGAGGGTAAAGAACCTATTGATATTTGTGATAAGGTATGTTTTTGTTAGTATGTGTGTGCGTGTATGCGAGTATGCGTTTGTGTATTTATATTGCAGTTGAATTGTTTTGTATTTGCAATGATTATTATTAACATCTAACTAATCTTTCTTCACGACTTCAACAGTACGTCACTGGCTTTCAATGTCTCAATCAACGTATCCTAGTAACAAACGATGATTACATCCGCACTACGTCCGATCGGCATAAACGTACCGCACACGCCCTATGGTTAAAATGTGCTGCCAACGATGACATATATCTCGATAACTACTCAGGATGGTACAACGTTAAGGAAGAAACATTCGTAACCGATAATGAAGCAGAATTATGTAACTTTTGTGATCCATCGACTGGACAACCATTACAACGTGTTCAGGAGGCATCCTACTTTTTTAAAATGAGTAAGTATCATGATCAACTAGTAGAACATATTACCAACAATATTGATTTTATTAAACCAGAATCACATCGGAATGCAATATTGGCAAGATTAAATGCTGATAAGTTACGTGATTTAAGTGTTAGTCGAACAACTTTTACACATGGTATACCCGTCCCTGAAGGGTTTGAACAAAATCATGTAATGTATGTTTGGTTCGATGCATTAACTAATTACTTAACTGGTGTTAATGCCCTTGGTGTGAATAATGAGGATGGCACAAAGGACGAGGAACTGGCAAAGCTTTGGCCTGCTGATGTACATATTATTGGTAAAGACATATTATGGTTTCATACTGTCATTTGGCCATGTATATTAATGTCGGCGGGATTGCCATTGCCAAAGTCAGTATTCGCACATGGATTTGTGAATGATAATGATGGTAAGAAGATGTCAAAAAGTGTTGGTAATACAGTTGATCCACATGATATGTTGGAACTATTTGATGTTGATTCCTTCCGATGGTATTTATGTAAGGAGGCACCGTATGGTGGAGAATTGAGCTTCTCGGAGGATAGTATGAGAGATATGCATAATGCCGACTTGGTGAAAACATTGGGGAATTTAGTCCAGCGTGTTACCAAATTGTGTGAAAAGTATTGTGGTGGAGTAATTCCTGATGTACCGGGTCCTGAAACACAGGTTATTGATTTTGATAATGTTCGGAAGATATATATTTCTGATATGCAAGCTTTGGCATTAGAGAAGGGGGCTGAAATTGCCATTGCAGCTTGTCGAGATGTAAATGGATATTTAACTAAGGAAGAACCTTGGAAGTTAAAAGGTGATGAGTTTGCTGAGAAACGACAAGTGATTGTACGTGCAACGTTGGAGGCGGTATATGCCGTTGCACACTTGCTATTGCCATTCATACCAAAGGGAGCTTCTGAGATATTCAAAAAGATGAATACACCACCAAAGTCGCTATTGGATATTGATCCCAATTTACGAAACAACTTGGCAGTAGGTACCAAGATTGATGTAGGCAACCTGTTATACAGTGTCAATTTATCAGAAGCTGAGAAGAAACTGAGCAAGGCCGAGGCATCTAATAACAAGAAACAAGCATATGAAGAGGCCCAACGATTAAAGAAGTTAAAGAAGGCAAAAGAGGCAGCAGCAAGTAAGGCTAATGCTGTAGATCAACCAGGATTTACCAAGGTTGACATCCGAGTTGGCCAAATTACAAAGATTTGGCATCATCCTGAGGCAGACAAGCTCTTCTGTGAGGAGATTGATGTTGGTGAAGAAGGCGGACCTCGGCAAATAGCATCTGGATTGCGACAGCATTATACACTCGAAGAAATGCAAGATCGTAAGGTACTTGTTGTGTGTAATCTCAAGGCTGCAAAGATTGTTGGGTTTAGCAGTAATGGAATGGTCTTGGCCGCAAAGGGTGAAGAGAAGGTAGAACTTGTTTCACCTCCTGCTGATGCACAAATTGGCGAACGTGTGTTCATCGATGGAATAAATGGTGAGCCTTTATCATCAGCACAAATGAAGAAGAAGAAAGTTTGGGATACAGTAGCTAAGGACTTGAAGACTGGTGAAAATGGCGTGGCTACCTGGGATGGAAAGGAGATCAAGACGAGTGTTGGTGTCTGCTCAGCTGCTAGTCTTGTGGGTGCACCAATCTCCTAGAGATATATTATCAGTAAATTAATCGAGTGGATAGAAGCAGTGCAAAAAGTTAACAATACAATACTCTTATATTAGTTTTTAACTAAGTGGTAGTTGTAAATGAAAGTTCATGTAAGGTAGTGATCCTTTCTTCTTCTTCTTCTCATGGGATTTCTCAAATGGCATCAATGTTCTTGCCGTCAGTGGTTCCTTTCAAACCAAGTTTAGCGTTGTCTTCCAGGATATCTGCGAAACCACTACTCCTAATATACGGCTGGAGGACTTTCGCATTGATAGGATTCCACCAACAGTGGGTGCACTGGACAATAACTTCGAGATTGTTGGGTTCAATGTGTAACTTGTGCTTTGATCGGTTGTCACGGATGTTTTCACGGATTATATCCTTTAGTTCGGGTGTGATTGTGTGTTCGCTTGCATACATGTGGGTAATATTAGTATGCCGAAGTCCTTTCGCAAATGTCGTCCAGACCTTATGAGAGATGTTGTACGTCTCACCAATGTTCAAGCACCAGATTTTACACTTTGGCGACTGCAGGATGCGCAGCAAGTGCAACGCTTGGTCATCGAGCATGGCCTTGTTAAAGTTCTGAATGTAGAGTGCCTGGCAATTAGTATTTTTCTCCATGGCATCAAGGGCGGCATCCATAGCTATTGGGGCAATGTCCGGATCATTGAGATACTTCTTCATTTTGAGAACGACCATGTCAGAGTCGTTGGATGGTAGTTTCTCAACAAGGTCCTTAACACCAGCTAAATTTAGGACAGACTTGGACGGTTGACGACTTGATCGACGAACCCAATTACCAGCACTCCCACTGGCAGCCGTGGCAGAATCATCCCGTAGTATCTTCCTAATCTCTGCATCAGTAGGAGCAACTTCTTTCGGAGGTGCGGGTTGTGCCACAAGTAAGTTTGCATCATTCGAATCCTTACGATTGTACCGACGCCTCTTGATTTTCTTACCCCGAACCTTGAGAACTGCCGGTTTCTTCTTCTTGGGCGGCTTCTCCTTCTTCTTAGCAGTCGGCTCTTTCTCCTTCTTTGGTAAAGTCTTCTTCTTTGTTGGCAGATTCTCCTTTGCCATTGGTGTAAAGTTTGTAATACTGTCATCATCATCATCATCCGTATCTGAATCACTTGAGGATGATGAGCTACTACTGGACGATGAAGAAGAAGACGACGACGACGAGCTCGATGAAGAAGAACTTGAGGAGCTACTACTCGAGCTGCAACTGTCTGAATTGATGTCATCACTGTCAACATCCATTCCACTTAGATCCAAAATGTGTTTGTGCTGTTGATGTTCTTCATCTACAGCAGACTTGATCGGCTTTTTCGCGGCAAACGTCTTCTTGACTTTCGTTGGCTTTTGAACATTTGACACATCAGCCCTCTTGACCTCTGGCTTCACAGTTGTGCGGCTTGAATCTAACGATGCTGTCATATTGACAATTTGCTTTTGCAAGTAATCTTCACTAGGCACTGACACTGGAGATTCACTCAATACAGCTGGATGTCTTCCTGAAAACTCATCTCTTTGGGGAATTTCAATAGGAGTTGCTCTCTTAACTGCTGCATCTTCAATTAAACGATCACGTGCCTCTGCCAAAACTTTTTGAGCCTTTTCGATTGATCTTTGTTCACGAGCGGAAGGCGAAGATGACGTGACAGTTTTACTTCCCTTCTTGGGAATTCTATTCGCCTTACTACTAGAAGCGCCATCCTGTTGACGAATCTTGCCCCCAATAATCTTGAACTTCTCACTGACTAGATCCACATTTTCATAATCACCATCATCATACTCCAGTCGATAATTGTATAGGCCACGAGAGAGACGATGCTTCTTCACTTCACATGGATAATACTTTTTGTCATCTGGCCAGTAGACGTCAAGCCTTGTACCAACCATAATCTTGGATAATAGTTGAAGACGTGTCAAGTTTCCGTAAGGATTTTCAGCAGAAGGCGTACCGCTTCCACTGCGTGGTGAACAGGTGATTCGTAACTTGAGTTTCTTTCCCGAAGAATCGCCAGGAGAAGCATTGCTCAATTCAGCCTTACTATTGACTTTTGGTATTTTGATACGAATGTGATTCTTCCGTTTCTTCGGTGGTTCTTCCTCGTCGTCACTATCCCTCACCCTCAAATCATGAACCTTAGACCCCCCTTCGTTCTTCCTTAACTTGGAAGATGGTAAGCTTAAGCTGCTATTACCAGTTGATGATGAAGGGTTGGCTCGTTTCATGGGCAATTTGGAATTGTTTTGAGATTCATATTCTTCTTCATCACTTAAGTCATTTACGGTTGCTGATGGAGGCATGAAGGTTGCAAACTTTGGTGCACTTTCACGTTTAGGCACAGCCTTAGGAGAGATACCTTCGGGCTGCTTAACATTAGGAGGCATAAAAGTAGGAAACTTTTTCTTTGAAGGTGGTTGTTTCTTTTGACCACTATCACTGTTTTTTTCATGAGTTAAGCTGAGAACAATATGGGAAAGGAGTGATTGTGAGCTGTTGCCAAATTAGTGAAGGCACAGCAGGGTTTAATATGTGTCCATGTTCATTTAAAAAAAGATCAATCACAATGTTGGGAATTATCAAAACCTTATCAGACTCGGCCTATTCTCTTATTTGGCATGATAATCATTACACAAGACACAAACAGATACCCCAGAAATATGATGTCTTGAAAAACACTTACCTTTTTGATTCTTGATGCTGAACTGCCTGGGACCTCGAGATCTCTTCACGTGGTTGTTGTTGTTGATGCTGTCGACTGTTAGGGGAGCTGGGATGATCCCGTTGTTGTTGTTGTTGTTGCTGCTGCTTATATTGAGGGCGGCCAGGGGAGTTTGGATTGTCCCACTGTTCACGCTGTTGGGGTGGACGACGACTAATAGGAGACTCCTTTCTCGAAGAATACCGAACCTCGGATGAGGTGTAACTTTTGCCCTTGTCCTCCCATCCGCGATCCATCTCACTTTGACGGTAAGAGGAAGAACTGTGATGCTGATACTCCCC
>Ga0214477_101554_pt1 | contig 10506 bp, 12 predicted proteins | sample M1_20Mar14CPVII9_FD_165058 | JGI IMG/M metagenome (GOLD analysis project Ga0214477, IMG submission 165058) | Marine eukaryotic communities from Monterey Bay, California, United States - M1_20Mar14CPVII9sort6BwellC16 | ecosystem: Environmental > Aquatic > Marine > Unclassified | place: USA...
ATAACAATGTCAAGAAGGAAGGAGAAGGCGCCGCTGCGGATGATAATGATGGTGCCCTTGTTTGTACCGCAACAGTAGAGTTCGAGGAAGGTCTTGATGGTACGGCAAAGGTCACTGTTGAATCTGAGGATGAAAAGCTTGCAACAAATGTGAGAACATGTTTAACAAACGTGGCGGCGGCGTCGGCAGCAATCCCAATGGTTTAATATTCGTATAGTCTTCTTTCTAATAACTTTAATGAAACATTTAATGATGCGAGGGCAGCCTTCCTCCTCCGGCCCTTCACCCTTGATAATAATATCTACTAATCAAACCAAACATCCAGTCCAACATTTAGAATGTGTCACCTTTTATAATTCGTTGATCAGCATTTTTAACGTCGATTGGACTATTCATTTCCATCCGAGAAGCTAACACAATGCCGTAGCTAGCCAAGCACACCGCAACAAGTAGAAATCCTCCAAGACAAAGCATGAATTTATCACGTGGAACATTTACATTAATTATCTGAGATACGGCACAATCTTTCGTCCCGTTTGCTGCAGCTTTGGGTCTATGTCCCCTCTGTTTAATATTTAGCATGCCAGGCATTCGTGACATTCCTTTTTTACCCGTCATCTTAGCAGTGGTTTCTGAGAATAAAAGAGAAATAAACATCGGGATATTAATCAATAATGCAGGGTGAAGAAAGTGAGAATATACCAACATACACACAACGCTGCGCTGCTGCACCCCAACTCACCTTAATAAATGAAGGGCAGTATTACAAATTGTCAAGTGATGAGGTGCCAATGACAAGAAAAATAAAGGGTACTTAACTCAGGTATTTACGTACCACTACAATGGAAAAGTTTACTGACGAATACCTCATTCGACAAGCTAGCGATTGACCTTGTTCAATTGGAGAAAGAGACTTAGGAGGACCAAGGAAGCTCGTTACACTTTGCTTTTAGCTATGGTTTCCCATCTCAAAAGGAGCAGATGATTCAGGGTTGGCTCCCCTGAGGAGATAGTGATCTTGGAGAGTACCTCATTTCAAAAGGAGCAGATGATACAACCCTTCAGAATCTTAGCAGGGGATTGAATTGGATGATGAATGAGCTGTAATTTGTAAAGATTTGTATGCGTGGAACCGTAAAGCAATATAGAAATAGACTTAGATAGATTTGATTCAAACATGTATTGCCTACTTTGATCGACTAACAATACCCAAATAATCATAACTACTACGTATTCCAAACTCTACTCTTGTAATCATAACACCCCAATCATGTGTCATCATCTGTTTACCATCTCATTCCAGCAATTGCTTTTGATGCCTGAGTTGCCTTGTCGGACTTTCCTTTATCATATTTTGCTACATACCTTTCCTTGGCAGAGATCTTTCCTCCACCACCATTATCTTCATTCACCAAGGTAACTTTTTCATAACTTACTTGTACCGATTGTTCATATCCATTCCCCTCATTCATAATAATACCAACTACTACCAATCGTTGTCCTTTGTCTTGTAATTTAGCTCTAATACTATCGATTGATTTGGATAATACCTTGGCATGATCTCTACTGATACGACCGATTGTTTTGTGTTGTTTGTTCACTACCTTGATTGCATTTGAATCATATTGCTGTACATAATAATAGAATGAACCAATGTAAAGATTTAAAAGTGCATTAGATTTTATAAATTGAACAAGTCTGTAATTGTGAACTATGACCTCGATCTACTTACATTCTCAGGTTCCCTAACTAGCGTTACTTTCTCCCCAACTGATGCACTAACCTCGGCATATTTCAATCCAGTAATTGTAAATGGTGCGGATTTCTTATCATCATTTGTAGTAGCCTTTGACTTTTGTTTCTTAGTAGGTTGTTGTTGTACATCATCAGATGAACCATCATCACAAAGATTGATACTTCGCTTTTGTAATCCTCCCAACTTGGTGGCTGCGGTATGCATCAAGATATTAATAACTTTTTTCATATATTTATAATCCATAACACATATATAACACTCACCATCACCATTGACATAATCAGATGGAAAGTTGGCCCTCTTCTTATCCTCACTCATAAATCTCTTTTGATCTTCAATCCTCAAATCACGAAAGCCCCATAGTTGTGTTAAATCTTTACGATTAGTATAACATTCGGCATGTGTATATTTGTTGATATATCCCGATGATCGACTACCAAGTTTAAAGTTAGTATATACATGGTGCATGTGAAGTATAAAAATTAACACAAGATGTGAACTCTCTTACCTCGCGGGAGCTCCTTTGCTGACGACACGGACTGCGCCAGATGCTATCTTACCACGGCATTTCTGACAGGAGGCACGTCCATTGGGAGAGTACTCGATTGAGACCATGGTTATATTGTTATAATATTCATATAATATGGTACCTATTGTAGTTGAAGAGGTGCACTTTAAATGAGTCGGGTTACCTAAACTTCTGGGTGAGTCTCCTTTTTCTGAGGCGTCACGGGGTACACTCATGTGAACTTGAGAACTCCTCCTATCATACGTCAAAGTGGCCTGCATAAACTAACGAAGGAAGATATATCAAAGTAAGAAGATGAAATCATATAGGCTGATCTTATGCCTGGCTACATTCATAGCTGTTCAGGCATTTACGACTTATACAACAAGTACAAGACTACTCCAAAGAAGAGCAAACATAGCTACACAGACACACATTAGTAAACCCCTATTCTTACATGTTGATAATCTACACCCACATAGAGATAGTGTAGTTCGTCTTGAGGATGATATCCCAATCGATCATAATGTACTGGATAAGAACAAAATGCTACATAAATTGACAAATCATGTTGCTCCGATAGTACTCGCTACATATCTCATTGGGCATTACTTGAGTAGATATCATACAACCCTAGTGGATGGCGGAGTTAATGTTGACGCCGATCCTCAAATTGGCGGAGTATTTCTAATTGGAGCTGGCCTGTTGATGATGAAGTGGGGTATCGACAGTGCTTATCTTAGTCCGGTTTGAGATGTATGAGCTAGACAAGAACCCTGTATACTAAGACTTTGGATGATTGATATTTGAGCTGATGGTAGACATGTAATGATATGATAGGACGTGTGTACTTAAGAGTGTCTCTACACATACTATCTACTTCTGATTCTTCGTCCCTGGCAAAGGAATGGCAGGCGTTGTAAACAGAAAGTCTTCCCTCATACCAGCAACTTTTCCGTCTACTCCTCCCTCATTACTTTCATCTTCTTTCTTTACAACATCACCCCTGTATATTGCATAAGCCGTAATACTTGTAGTTTCACCCGGTACAATGTGGAATGTACACTCTCCATCATTTGATACAGGAGGTGCCGCAGCCTTCTCCTCATCACTTTTGTGAGGCATACTCTCCTCATCACTACTGTTGCTAGTACTACCACCATTCTCCTCTTTACTCTTTGTGAATGAATCAAATCCCAATAATCTACCATTCTGATCTTTAATATATGCCACTTCGATTGGCTGGCCATTAGTTGGATTGGATAATTGAAACTTGGCATATGCATTAATAAGATGTGGTTCCTCCGTCGGAACTGCCGCAGTCGTAGTACCTGATGTGGTATCATCAACATTACTATCATCAGACTCAGCCTCAACATGCTCCCTCCAACTTCCCAAATCAATTTCAACACCATGATACTTAATAACATACCCATCTACCTCACCAATTTCTGAATGATCTTTATTATAACATAATCGACGACTATCATGGACTGTATATTCAAGTGGATCAATGTAGTCTTTTTGATAAAAGTCGTTGGATATTAATGAGTAGATATTTCGATGTTCTTGAATACAGGATATCCATGGTATCATGAACTTATCACATCGTTGGGAAAGTGAGATATCTTCTGTCTGGTCTTTTTCTTGTTGTTGTTGGGCCGAGGGAGTGTCGGTATCTTCTTCATTGCTGTTATCAGTCTCTTCGTCCTCACTCTCCTCTTCATTTTCATCTTCTTCCTCATCGTCGTCCTCGTCATCATCGTCGTCATCATCATCCTCTCCTGGCTTGGTACTCTTGACCATAAAATCATCCCAATCCCCCTCCATTTCTTCTTTTGATACCGATTGCTTCTCTTCTCCATTATTCTCTATACTATCATCTACCCCACTATCCCCGTCCCCTCCAACACTGCCATCTAACTCCTCACTTACTTTACTAGCATCCTTCTCTTTCCTTGCCTTTTCTCGATCCTGTTCAGCACCATGTTCCTTCATACATTTTTCAAATTTTAACCATTGTTTACGACATGGTCCTTGCCGGTTGATTAAACATATTGAGCAGGATGTTTGCTCGTCTTTTGATGGATCATCTCCTTCTTCTTCTTCATTGTTATTGTTATTATTGGTTGTATCCGCACCATCGTTAGTATTGTTGTTAGCAGTATTGGTATCCTCTGAATCATCATCATCTTCCTCAGCAGTTGATAAATTATCCAACTTTGGTGACTTCATTGGTATTTCGGATCCAGCATCCATACCATCTTGAATTATACTGTTTGAACTATTATCTTCTTCAGTTTCATCTGCAAGTCCCTCGGTATTATTATTGGTAGTAGTAGGGGATTCACATAATGTTGAGTTGTTATTATTGGCCATGATTGCAATAGATGATGTGGTTGCAATTGTTGCAGCTAGTATTGCAAAAGAAGACGAACTTGACGTATCATTATTTAGCGTATTGACATGTATTAAAGAAGAGTTACTACCCATCATACGAGCTGTAGCAATCCTCTGTGGTATAGTACAATCAAATGACAGCTGCTGAGATGATGCCAATGAAACACTTCCACATATTGGACGATGGATACCGCTACTGCTCTTCGATAAAGATATTCGGCTGGTAGCATGACGAGCTGCCATTGCAATAAAGTGATAGTTTGGCATGTTTGATGATACAATAGCTTAGGCTCTGTAGTATCAAGCCTTTGCTTAGGACTTAAATTTGTTGTGAAAAAATGAATGATGTGAGGCTCTGAGATTTGGCGATAAGAAACGTCCAAGAGTCCAATTAACAAGAACCTTTAACAACGTTTGTATGCATGCAAACATGGAGGTGTCAAGCCAATGAGCTCATTGCCCAAACACAATATAGTAAAGAAGGATCAATAATATGCCAATATAATCTTATAGTAAAATGCTCCGACCGACGACGATAACTTGCTGCAAAAGGAGTGGTATCCTGATGTCGACAAACAAACATCACAGAGCAATCAATCATGATAGACAAAGAAGTAGATATATACCATCATGTTATAGATATAGAAGCAGTACTTCATCTAGCAATACAACTAAGTCAACAAATACATCAACAGCATCAACAGCATCATCATCTTTAGCAGAAGATACTACTGTTGTACTATCACCAACTGCACGTCAACTTACAATGCACGCCCTTAAATCGGCAATACCAATGATCGGATTCGGTTTTATGGACAACACCATAATGATTCACGCTGGTCATTATGTAGATTGTACACTAGGTGTTACATTTGGTCTATCTACATTAGCCGCTGCTGGTATCGGACAGATCTTTAGTGGTATAGGAGGGGTTATATTTGGTGATGGATTAGATGCTCTGTTTCATAAGATTAGTGGGGGTACGAACATGACTCGAGGACAACGTGCCATGAGAAAGAGTCGTATAGTTGGATTAACAGGAGGTGTTATTGGTGTCACTATTGGTTGTGCATTAGGATTAGTCAACTTGCTATTTGTCGATGAAACTAAAGCAAGCTTGCTTAAATTACAAGCCTTGGAAGACGGACAAGAGTTCGAGTTTGAAGTAGAGGTTGATAATGAGATTCGTCCAGGATATACAACTGTTAGAGTACGAGGTCCAGATGTTGATGGAGTATTGGCAAGTATCACAGCAAGCATAGCAAGTATCGGATGTTCAGTAGTGGAGTTACATGCCGAGAATAGAGCACAAAAAAATCAAGAGAATGGTGAATCAATATTAGAAAAGATTTCCCAATCTCAATCATTACAAAGGAATACCTTGGAAGATGTATTCATTATTAGAGATAGATCAACACAACTTGCTATTGATGATGAAGATTTGGATGAGTTAGCACGGACGGTATTGGCCGCTGCAAGGGATCCCTTGAATAGCCATAGTTTGAAGGGCATAGTAGAGGAACTCCAAGTTGAGAATGATGCATTGGTAGATAGAATTTCAGTATTGGAAGGAATGTTAGAAGATAGACAGATAAAGGTTGTCAAGACGACGGAGAAGCAAGATGCTAGCTAGTATACTAAAGTAGTCAGTGACTAACCTACTTCTATTTATGTCTTGTCTACTCCTAATAATAGCTTTCTATAGCCTCTAACCTCTAGCATTCCACTGACCACCATCATTAGCATCCTTACATGCTGTCAAGGTTTGGCTTGACAGCTAAAAAGATGTTCTTGACGAATTCATTATGTTGGATGATGAGCGGTGCCCTAGGATGAGTATTCAAATCCATTTGACTGGCTGTTGAGGACCATTTGTCTATATCTTCTAATAGTTTATTCACATGGTTTTGCAGCTCTTCTTTTGTGTACGACCAATACTGATTTTGATACTGTTGTTTAGTGGCCTCGTCTCCATTCATAACTGCTTGGTAGTAAATTTGAGCCTCTCCCTCGTTGTTCTTCTTGAGAACATGGTATAATACAACATCAAATACAGCAGGCGATATGTTCCCATCTTTGTAGAAGAGTAAGTCGGAGAAGGAATAGCCCATCTCCTCAATCTCCTTTACCATATGCATAACTTTACAGAAGGTTCCTGGAGAATCTTCCGTTAAGAAACCATAGTTTGCAAACAAAGGCGTAGAGTCATTTGGATCGCCGTAGCTGATCGATAAAGGACTTCCTGCTGGTATATCTACCAATGCAATAGCATAACAATCCTGTCCATCAAATGTAATTTGGCAATTTGGTTCACTTGAATGATTTAACATGTCTACCATCGGTGCTATGATACGCTCTCCATTCATATCTATTGATCTTGTTATTGCAATATTGTACGCCCATTTTAATATGTCTCCATCATTTAATATTGTTTCACTAAATGGTGCAGCTGAAGGGCCACCTAATGGTCTTACAGCCTTTTGAAAGTTGAGTAGGTTGGTTCTGTCAGCCATTGCACAGTACGCGGCGTATGGTGGAAGACAGTCAAAGCAATCATACGTCATCGATGCGCCGTTGTTATATGTTCTTGGTAAACTATTCAACCAATTGTACCAATATGAATCACTTCCTTTTTCATACTCTGCAATTATCTTATAAAATATACGAAATAATGGTAACTTATCAACTAATCCAGCCGCTGTTAATTGACTTTCAACTGTTGCTAATGATGGGAACTCATTATATGTTTTTGTAGATGATATTATCATTTCGTTTGGAGTATATATTACTGGCGATCCCTGTAGTATATCAGTTTGTGTTATTGGAAAGTAATCAATAACGCCGTCATAGGTTGTTAATTGCACTCCATCACTTTGTTGTATGCCACAATTAGTTGCCCACTCCTGTATACAATACAGATTAAGGACAGTAATAGAGAACATGAGATGGATCCTCTTCGTATCAATCGTACACCCTCTTCATATATGTCGGTGCACAACATATTATATTATAATATCAAAACTTATAAACTTACCGCCATTGAATACACATCACGTTCAACATTGGGTGATAGATCTATTAAGTTGCTACCAAGACCTGGTGAAAATGATAATACCGATATCGTGTTGAGAAGTAGGAACAACAATCCTACAGTGGATAATGACGTATTTGCCATTGATTTGATGTAAAATTAAAACGTTATGTGAGTGTATTCTTCTTGAGTTGACTTGACCAGACTACTGCAAATGATTCAATGGTTCAGCACCGATCTACTGACAATACTGAGTGTACCCAATCTTACCCAATCTTGCAATCTGACAATAACAATGGTCATACAAGCCGCAACAAATTATAGACTACCTGTACAATATCACTTCGTAGAAATAGAAACTTCTGTCCACTTTCGGAACTTTTGGAAGATCTAGCTCAAAGTTGCCTTAAGTTGCCTTTTAGTGCAAGTAGGGTGACAACATTCATATCTTTTCACTTAGTTCGTTATGTTCTACTAATGAATGCATACAGGATCATAGATGTATCATGGTATCTTATCATACAAAGAAACCCAAAGTGAGAGGTAAGTAGGAACAAGATCATTACCTTAGACCCTCTCTACTTCTACATACTCTTTCTTTTCCTATCCCTTCCTCCTGTACCACCACCGCCGATACCACTGGCCTCTGCCGCTTCTGTCAAATCATCACTCCATGGTCCTCGTCCTCGATCCTGTACCTTCTCCTTGACATATGCATCAAGTTTATAAAATGTTTCAGCGGGGATTGCATCAACATCTATCTCAATTTGACACCCACCATCAAAGTCATCCCAACCATATCGATGTCTTTTCACCATATTTGGCGCATCTAAACGTAATTCATCATGTGTTGGATCTTCCAATGCCTCGGGACATGACATATCAATAGTTTGTAAGACATGTCCTAATTCCATACCCGATAGACGTTGTAATCTTGCTGCAAATCGAGTACGTACATCCAGTGGAATGATACCCAATGCTTCATAATTCACTACACTCTTATCTGGAGAGTTATTATCCTCGGCAGTATTATTATTATTGGGTGTTTTGCGTCCCGAGGATGTGAAGCTATTTGATCTTGATTTCTTACCAGAAGATGACCTACTACTTGATCGCTGATGTGTACTCCCTGATGAACTATTACCACAAATAACATCCTCACCAAATTCATCAATTAACTTTTGATACCGTTCCTCAAATCGTTTATTGTAGGAATCTGCTAATTTATAAAAGTCAGATCCGTCGGCATTATATGTCATACAATTTTTCCATACTAAACGAACATCGGAGGCTGCATCGGATGCCGAGCTGTATTTACCCTTTTCTAATTTCTTTTTAATGGTTCCTAAATCCATCATCTTTGCTATAATCTTTGGATAATCGTATAGCTGTTTAGTATATTGTCATGTTTAGTGTACAACATAATTGAAGTTTATATGAGAGTAGATAGATATAAGATTTGCAATATATACATGTACGGCCGGATATCGTGAGATTTATACCACGCACATAAGATATACAATAAATAACCCATGTACAATCATACTCACCTCAAGACCCTTCCAATCAACAGGTTCACGGAATGGTACACAATCAGCACGTGACATTAAATTATTAACAATCTTATTCATCTTTTTGAGTGATTGTGTTATTTCTTCCTGTGCAATAACGACATCATCATCTGCTACCGCATCGTCCGGTAGAAATTCCTCTTCTTCTGACCCGCTCATACTTATAGTAGTTGTTTAATTGTATATACTAATCAGTGGAGTTAATTGAACAATAAGCCACAATTAATAAGTAATAAGTATAAAATAAAGCAAAGCCGTTTGAGTAGCTCATGGGAATAATATCTTACTCCCCCCCCAGCTATTTGGCGTCTATATACGATGTTGTCTTGATGCAATCGTGCTATTTGGACGGACGAGCAAGAGTAGAAGAGATTTATCAGTGTCATATAGTTGTTGGCTGGTGACAGTCTATGGTCGGTCATGAAGAGAAATGTGCATTTTTTTTTCCATTATAGACACATCTTATGCACCAATTCATTGCAAAGGAAGTATTAGTTGGGCTCTGCGCAGGTGCTGTTGTTCATGATACTATGAACAAAGATGATATATCACCAGAAGAAGTAGTAGAAGTTGGCATTGGCAACAGTGAGCATGATGATGAATCTCAATGTACTTCTACTTTTGCTCAGCGATATAAGAAGTTCATTTCTATTGCAGTATCATTTGTAGCGGTAGTTCTAGTTGCAACTGCTGTGTCTATGAGGAGATATGCTAATGATATAGATAAAGATGATGATGTGGATGTACTAATTGGCACAGCTGCAATGGATATAAATCAATCAACTTTTCAAACATCTACCAATAAATGTCAACAAAATGAAGGATTATGGAACCTAATTCTAACAACTGATAATTATCCATACGAAACAAGCTGGGCATTACATGATAGTGATAATAATAATAATATATTAGCCTTTGGTCCTCCACAGGGTAGGAAATATGAAAAACAAACACGATATATTGGTACATTGTGCATACCACATGGAAAGTATTTTATGAGATGGTATGATATAATGGGAGATGGTATCTGTTGCACGTATGGTCAAGGTGATTGGACTATGAATCTAGATGGAAGAGTCATATTTAGTGGACCAAAGTATTCAAGTAACTTTGGTACACAAAAGGATTTCCAATTTGATAACAAATCGTCAGGAAAGATTACAATTACTAATGAGATTGGAACTTTCTTAATAATGCCTCGTCCTAATGATCCTGTCATGTGTATTGAATTGAAAGATGG
>Ga0214477_101555_pt1 | contig 10495 bp, 10 predicted proteins | sample M1_20Mar14CPVII9_FD_165058 | JGI IMG/M metagenome (GOLD analysis project Ga0214477, IMG submission 165058) | Marine eukaryotic communities from Monterey Bay, California, United States - M1_20Mar14CPVII9sort6BwellC16 | ecosystem: Environmental > Aquatic > Marine > Unclassified | place: USA...
GTATTGCTTTCTTTAATGATAATGACTTCACAGGCTCAATGCCTACTCAAGTTTGTGCCAATCGCAACAACACGAGCCCACCAGGCTTCCTTGGTACACTCGTAGCTGATTGTAATCCCCCTAATAACCCAGAAGTGGAATGTCCATGCTGTTCGTCGTGTAATGTAATCTAAATGACTACGCACGGTTTGGCGATGGTAGGAGAAGAAGTATTGTATAAATAGAAAAGAAGTTTTTGATGATGAGTCAATAGGGATTTTTTGTGAATGGTCTTGTATGAATGCATAAACATAGTTGCCCTCAGTGTGAAAAGTAAGTGTCTTGATGATGAAGTGAGAAGATAGAAAGATTAAGCCTTAATAGCTAAAACAAGTTTGAAGTTGTAAAATCATGTGCAGTGCTTCCTATATTTATCCCAACTATATGTATCTCCCCATCCTCAGTTCTCCCTATCATCAAAGTATTGTGCCTAAGACCAATTCTCCTACCCCTCTCAAACGAATGCCTGAGGCATTTCGGGTGGCAACTCGGGTGCCTTTGTACAAACATCTTCTCCCTGTGCAGCATCCAATAGCACTGCTACCGCACTGTTTGATGATCCCTCCTCATCCTTCTTGTTAAAGTGACGAACACATACACCTTGCTTCTGTACTTTGTTTTTGCATCCTTCAACTGAGCACAACTTTCGTTTCGCCCCGTGCTTGACGCATACTTTACCGTCTTGTGCATTGCTGTTGCATCCCTCGACATTGCACTTCTTCACCTTAGCCCCTGTACAATATTTCACAATTATATGAGATGAGATGCATACACTTGTAAACAATAATCACAAAGCATATCAATTTTTTCTTACCATGCCTGACACAGACTCCTTCCTTCTTAGCTTGTTTGTCGCAACCTTCTACACTGCAGAGCTTGTTCTTTTTTCCTCCGTCTAAGTGTATTGTGTTTGAGTTTTTGAAATGTGAGCACAAGATATGATCAGAAAGTACAGCCCAAAAACATCCACATCAACTCACGTCTTTTGCATAATCCAGCTTTCTGAGGCAAATTTGTACAACCCTCATGTTTGCAAGTCGGCCTCTTTGCACCATGTTGCATACAACTGTATATACAATGATATAAAAAAAGTGAGAAGAAGCAGGATATAAACAAATATGCATATTTTTTTACACGATACTGATACTCACACTCCTGAATTTACAATACTCCTGGTACAACCCTCATGACTACATTTCTTCATGAGATTTGAAGCACCATGTCTCATACACCTTCCACCTCTCTGTGATTTGTCTATAATGAAGAGAGTGTAAGTTCCTGTATATATATGATGTGAACAAAGGAAACCACAAAGATAAAGATCCGTCCACTTACTGGTACACCCCTCGAACGTACAAGTCTTTCGAACTGCACCATGACGAGAACACACATTGTTATTCTGTACTTTATTGTTACATCCTTCGAAACAATAGTTAACAAAAGTGATAGGTAAAAATGTGAGAAATATATATATTTGATATGCATGCAATACACAATCACACACAATTATATCATATGATATATGATATGTATAAATTTTACCTTCATATGAACAAATTTTGGTTTGTGCACCATGCTTAATACAAACTCCATCATTAACAACTTGATTATTACACCCTTCTGCTGAACAAATAGCACGGTTACGTTTCTTTTTTGGCTTGGGTGTATCATCATCATTATCTTCTTCAGGAGGTTGTTTTCTTTTACTAGACATATCTTGCGCTGAAGGCTTTGTATCCTCATTAGCCATAATATTATTATTGTCAATGGGAGGTAAAGAAGGTGGTACCATTCCATCAATTGAAGGAGGTTTCATATCCTCAATAGGAGGTAAGGTGGGAGGTTGTAATACAACCGCCATAGACGACGCTTCTTGTCCTGCCGCCGCACTACTACCGTTGACATTATCCGACATATTAGTAGATACTTAGTTCTTTTAAATATATACAAAGAGGAGGATAACAACCCCAATACAACAGACAACAACAACTTTATTTGATTGATGTCGTTTTCATGTTATGTGTTTTGGAAAACTCTGTAAAGGATACCGTCTCGCTCATTTATCTTATCGAAGTGGCATTGCAAAAATTGAGCTTGCTTTGGATGAACAGATATTGAGCAATGATCCATATGTTAAGTGTCATACATTGTGCTTCAATATCATGGTCAATAATTGATAGTTCTTATTATCTAAAGGCAATATGGTAGTAGCGGAGGGCGTAGATCGATTACAAAGGATGAACTCAAACTCTTATGATTCGACTAGATACTTGGATGAAATGATAGATGATATGATACCTCCCTCAACCAACAGCAAGAGGGGCAAGAAGCACCGACGACAATTCTCAGCACCGGCATTGCTACGAAAGAACTCGTCTAGTTCATATAATAGCAGTAGCAACATGAGTAGTAGGTCATTGAAGAAGAGTTCATCAATGTCTATCCAACAAGTATCTTCATCGGCAACATCTGTAGCATCGTCAAGCACCCTTGACAATTCATCTCGTCCACGCTCTGCATTGCGTCGAGGAAAGTTTACTGGAGGTAGTGGAGCTACATCTGCTGCACAGCATAGAAGGTCGAATTCTCTAGATGTAGTCGCCCTAAATGGTTTGTTCAGTAGTGATGCTAACAACAAAAATACTACAACTGCATCCTTGTATGAGGTATTGCACATCTCACCAGATGCAGATGGAGCGGCAGTACGACGAGCATATCTCAGTCAGGGACGAAAATGTCTCGCCGTGAATACAAGTGATGACAGCCTTACTCCGCATCGTAACTTGGATGAAGTGCCAGCTATAAAGCGACGAAAGTTTCAAGCAATATCAATTGCATATGAGATATTATCGACACCACATTTACGATCTGATTATGATAAGTATGGTGTGGTATGCGCCCTATCACCCCGAAATGCCAGTGAGTTACAGAATCCGAATAGTGTCCGATGGAGACCATATGTCGAGGAGAAGATTATTACTGATTCACATCCAAATGAACACTTACGGCCGGAAGATGATGATTCTCAAAGATCCATGTCACCCGTTGCTGAGCTCGAAGATTCTTCATCTGTATCATCCAACTCTGAACAAAGTTCTCAGCAAGATTATCATGGTATTAGTTGGTTTGAATCTCGTATTAGAAAGTTTGACAAAGAGGCTGAAAAGTTCTTGAGTGGTGACAAGATTGATCAGTTATTAGATGAAGGTGTGGTTGAAATTAAGAAGTCCATCGATTCAATCGGCGCAATCGGTACCATTATTGGACAACGAGTACAAGAGTATGATGCCTCGTTGGCAAAGAATATGAGAGATAGTCATGAGCAAAACAATGCCAAGGTTAAGGAATTACTCCTCGAACAAGAGAAGAGGGAACAAGCGAAGAGTAATACCAAAAGTAAGAATCTTCTTCTGCCGAAACATCGTGAAGAGGATAGCATGTTCCGTGAACAAGATGACGCTTTTGTAATGCCATCTGTGGAGAAGCAGCAGGAGCAAGAGCAGACTACTCCTCAATACCAACAATCACGGCAAGATGATAACACTGCCATGGAAAGAGGTGGAGGTAGCAGTAGCAGCGTGATTGGTAGTTTCTCTCCACTATCAGTGATTGGTGAATTTGCAGCTGCTTGTTGTCTCTCGGAATCAGCTTTGTATGACTGTGTTCCAGGTCGAGACGATGACTTGGCAGAGTTCAATCAGAACAGCGTTCAGTAGGGTGTATAGAGACGATTAAGGAATAGTGGTGTGTTGGGAAGTAAAAAAGACGATGAGTGGTTTTGTTGTCCTGTATAATAGAAGATGTATGTACTTGTCATAAGGCAAGAATAATAGCTGTAGAAGTGTCTCCAATAAAGTAAAGTTGCAAAGATATAAAACGTCTTTCTACGGGATACATACTACGCAGTATCATCTATCTTTTAGTCTGACGAGGATTCAAGTGAAATCGGACTGTCCTCAAACGTCAAAGCCTCCTTGACATACTTAAACGATAGTCCTCCGAATACAAGCGCAGCTAAAGCTGCTTCAGCTTGCCACGGAAAATCCTCTGCATATCCTACACCTCTAGCCATGAACGTCGCAGTCAGTGGAACTATGAAATGATTATGATGATATGCATGATACAATATGAGATATGATAAAGATAAAACAATGGACACGAGCTCATCAACAGCTCTTTAACTCACTGATTCCAATGGCTGTTATTTCTGCATTACAAATTTGCTTCATACGATTTGCTAGCTTGTCTCCCATTGGTTCTAGTTCTCCATTTCGCTTTGCTACACTTCTTTTGATAATGATTATTGTATTGAAGAATGAGGCGGCTCCAAACACGCCAACGAATGCAATCTTTAACCAGAACAAAGGCTCGTGAGAATAAAAATCAAACCCCTTCTCATATTGTGCTGCACGCAAGTAGCCAGTATATGCAATCAAAACTCCAAATAAACCCAGCCCAATGTCAGCACCGGCAATGAGGTCTTCTTCTTCACTTGACATATTAGGTTTTATCGTCAACCTTTCTACCATTATACAGCCTAAGATTCCAATGAGGGCAAGATAATGTCCATATGCAGCTAGGGCCGAGGGTACAGCATTAGTTGTAAACGCAGTAGCCGCAGAAGCAACCTCCGGAGTAAACATTATCGGAAGAGTACTACTAGCCAAGAAGATATTCTCAGGACGTATAACTACATTGGCGCTTGATGATTCCTGTTGTAACATATTATCTCCGAGACGATTGATAGATGAAGACTTGTCATATTGTTGCAATAGTTGTTGCTGTGAAGCTTGAAATGATTTAGTTGAGGTTTTTGGTTGAGGAGTAGTCCATGCTGACGTTGATGTAATTGCCTCACTTATGAGGATGATACTAACAATGATGTTTCTCATATTTCCCTTTTCTTCTCCTTGTATTAAATCAAGTGTGATGCTCTAGTGGAGTCTTAGTATTATGATGACGTTTGATGGCAATGTATGATGGCAATGACAAATAAAGATATGTACCGTATCTTTTTATAGAGTACCAAAGGAAACAAAGCCTAATAAAATTAACAGTGGGATGTTACAACACAACGATAGGGATATAGCTCTGTTTGTATTGAAGCACAATACAGTGAAGTTGTTGAAGTAAGTAGTAGGTAAAGGAGAAGAGGGGAGATAAAGGATGAGTAGTATAGTGATGGCTAGGATACCAAAGGATACCTAATTGGACTCCCGCCCGCCTGCTGGCCCAGGTAGGTGAATGCAAAGTAGACTGTAGGCATTACCTTCGAAGTCGATTCTATTGTCATATACTTTTGCTCGATGAGAAAAGGTGCACTTTATGCGGTCTTAAATTAACATGTACCGAGCAATGGCAAACACCCTTCCTCACTCAATTGCAAACACATATTATCAGTCCTTCAACTTTTCTACCTCTGCTGCCAAATAGTTCAATCGATCCTTCAGTACTCTTAGCGAGCTCAATACAATATCCTCGGCATCTACTGCTCCCGTACTCTCTACTGTAAATACAAACTTATCAGTACTTTGCACCACATTCACAAAATCATCATCCTCTGGTCGTTTCTTCATTGCCTCCTGAGCAACCTTCAAATCTTCTGTAAATGTTGCCATCTCATATGCATTCTCCACAGCTACTAAGTTACCAGTAATTTCATCCAAATCCAATATCCTATCAGGACATGCCTCAACGAGTTCCTGTTTCTGTTCCAATGTTAACATGTTACACGCCTCCTCGTTGATTGTAATTACAGGCCAGAAACGGTATGTGGCCACGGCAACTGGACACCATTTTGCATGTTCTTTTGATATACCCATACGTGCAATTGCCTTAAGTTTCAAGTGCTGACCAGGACCGAGTTTAACGATTGATATTCCCTCATCGTGAGAATCATCCTGCTCTTCTTCATTTAGAAAGTGAGCAGGTGCAACTAGAATGTTGTTGGATATCTAGTATTTGAAATACATGTGTGATATAGAATAAATTGTTTAGTTGATTGCAATAAAGATATGACAATGCCAAGCAACATAAGAAGAAGTTGGACATTTAATAACACTTACCAAGTCTCTACTCGTTACAGTCAATGGCAAATCTTTCTCCTGATCAGGCCTTGTCTGATTGACCTTATCAAAATTAACATCCAGTTCAAGTTCTACACAGCACCGCGGACAGCGGTCATAGCAGACACACTCTCTGTGTGGTAGGAAGGCTTGATGACAGTCTCCGCCTCTGTATTGTTTATTTATTGTGTTGGTAGTCAATATAAAAGAGTTGTTAGTATACACGAAATATATACAATAGAATCAACGGAAATACAAAATTCCCTTTCCATGAACTTAACACAATAATATTGTGACAAGAGCATAATTGATGATAAAATTATAGATATCCAACTTTCCACTCAATAATACCGTAAACAAAATATATAAACTCACTTCATAGTACCCTCAGGAGTATACCGAATAGGGATCAACCCCAACCGATGTGCAATATATTCATCATTTAATACACTTGAATTTTCACTATATTCAACCAAGTCAATAGCCAAGGTTGGTACCTCTGCAATCATAATACGTCGTAATGTATTGGCCATACTTGTATCTGTCTCTGATAAGATGAATGAGATTTGATGTGGTGCTACTGAGAGGATCTCAATTTTTGGAAATCGTTGTTGAGGCATAGTGTATGTTTATATTTTATTGTTGTATTGTGTTTTTATATATTTATACTGATGTATTTATATTATTTGTAGGTATATTGATAGCCACAAAAATTATGTTATGTATTGATTGCAAAAAGTTGATACTTGAATATAATTTCTGACCGCAGCCTTTGATGATATCCTAGAGAAGTTAATAAAAAGGGTATTGGTCAAGTAATATCCGCAGTAGTGTTAGAGCGATTGATAGAAGGAGTATTGTAGGAGGTAAGGTGGAGTAAGTACTCACGCCGCACTATACCGTATTAAGGCGTATGCTGTACGATAGGAATAAAATATCAAACTGCCGCGTCAGTAGAGACTTGTCTTCTTCGTCGTCTCCTCAAGCAACATTTCGAGTTTATATCAAACAATATGGTCAGCTCATCAATAGTTCTGTCTTCAATTGCCTGTGTGGCGTCGCTATCATCGAATGTTGTGCAGGGCTACACACCAGCAGCGAGAAATTTACACATGTCAACAACATCAAGCTCAAACTCAGATATATCACCATCGTCAGCAACATCAAGGCGAGGATTTGTATCAAAGAGTGTTGCCTTTACATTAGGAACGGTTACCGCTTCTACACTTGCTAATAATAATGCTATTGATAATAATAATAATCTCAGTATTGGAGGAGTCGCCAATGCTGTCGGACCTATCAAAATCAATATTATCAACCCTACATACAAGGCTGCTCCTTGTCCAAAGGATAAGCCCATTCCGGGTGAAAAGGCCATGAAGGGTATGAGAGGATTATGTGTTCAAGTTAAGGCGGAGTTGGAAGAAAACTCTCCAAAGGTGTGTGTGTGTTTTATGATTTGATATATAAATGCACATGATGTGTACATGACATGATAATATTAGATGTGTTGTTTGTATTTATCTACTCGTAGTTTGCAATTACTCACCCCTTCTGTTTCATTCATCGTCATTTGAAACATTGTGATAACTACTACTAAAACAATATATAAAACAAACACCATGATACAAAGGATTTAGATAAGGTTGGTGTATATGGATATGTAGAAGATGGCGAATCGTCAGAGTCGGTCTTAGCCAACAATCCCGATGCTGGAACAGATGCTGGACAATTTACAATGATACCAAGCATTTCAACAACTGATAAAAAGATTGAATTTGAGTTCATTGCAGCAGTACCCATGGAGAAAGATATAAGTCAATTTGAGGATGGTATTGGCCCATTGAGTTTTAAATCACTGCGAGTTATTTCCTTTCCAGGTGGACAGCAGTATGGTGCGATTAGTCCATGTGAAATGAATGAGTTTAGTGATGAGTGCGAGGCCTGGGAAGCAGAAAATGGTCCATATGAGAAGGCAGACTTTATGGTGAAGAGTAATTCTAGGACTAAGGGACGTTAGATGAGAGAGCTACTTGCTTCGGATATGTATGGTATCTTAGGTATTATTGTGATGTGAAATTTTCACGTGGAGTTTGCCACCTTGATCCAATATGTATGAAGAGGACTTGAGTAATATGCTAGATAATGTAAGTGCCTTCATTCTAGAGACCATAAGATTACGGGTCACCATAGTTATAGAAAGATACATCAGTAAGGAAAAGGCTTTCACTTCGTTTGGGGGTTGCCTTCGGTACACTGTACTGACGGCTAAGATACTCTGCATTACTGCAGAACTGGTTTCTACTATCATTGAAACTACGGGAGGGGCTCTTACAAACGTTAGAAGCTCGCCTTGAGTCACTGACTCATACCTTTGGACTACAGAGCAATTGACATTTAAGTTCAGGGAATAGAATTGTTGACCAAACTAGGCAAACGTACTGCATGATTGCACTTCGACTTTACTCCTCCTCTCTATCTTCCTTCGATTCATGACATACCCAATAATCCGAGAAGAGTAGCGAGGCACTAAACTGGCTTCTTTCGTACACTTATTGTAGTTACTTATGGAAGTTCTTGTACCTGTATACCTCACACATTTGATACTAATGTTAATTTGTCTACATCATTCTACACAGCCAGTCAGTCATCGGAAAGAGTAAAGAAGAGTAAGTTCAATTAAGTATTTCTTGATGGGAGATAAGGGATGTGGTTGGATTGAATACACTGGTGCAAGCACTTCGATGTGTATTCAGAACCCCACGAAACGATCGATAAGGAGGAGATTCTTCCACTTCGCTTCTGGTTTGCCCTCAGTTGGCTCAGAGCCCTCAGATTCCAATCTATAGCTGACAAGGAACTCTAATATGCTCTTGGTAATGCTCAATAGTGAACTAGCACATTATGTATTACTCTTGATATTGTTCTCTCGTTGAAACTTAAAATAATGTTGAAGCATTCCAACTATCATACCAATGGTCATTGGAGCCAAATTTAAATAGTAAACACCCGACTTGTAGATATCCTGGTATGGTTGAGGGATGAGACCAGTGATATAAAAATATAGACATACAAAGGATGTTATGATCACGGTCCTTTTAAGAACTTGGTGTGTAAACGGAAGCATACCGATGGTTGCTAATGGAGCTAATAACTTTCTATGCCAGGTAGATTGAGGACATACCCGATCGATAGTACGGTTCACCATTTTAGGTGCAATAGAAAAGGCAAATTTGGAAGCTGATGGCAAATTTACAAACATGAGAATTGACAATCCAATGTAACGTTGTTTCGTTGTGAGTGCTCCTTCTGTCATGAGACGCAACACAATAGGTATCCCGGCCTTGATTGGGAAGTACAGTCCTGCAACATTAAAGGCAATAGCGTAAACCTGAGCCCAATGAAATGATGGTGGAACTTGAACTTCTGCTTTTTCCTCTCCTCCTCCTCGTGTAGAAAGATCTACACTACTACTACTACTTTCATTAATAATGCCACCCCTTGCAATCATGAAGTGATGACTACGAATATGAATTTCTCTCTTCGTCGTCGTAGAGGTACTTTCCACTGTCCACGAACTCGTTGATGCAACAACCATCAGCAACAATAAAGCAGACAGCAGCAGCTGTAGCGTACAAAGTCGATTCATTATAATATACTAAAGATGTTTTTATATTGTTGGGGCTGATGATGGTATTGATGTTAGTTAGGGAGTTGGTGTATACTATTATTTATTAAAAACTGATATAGAATCTATATGCTATACAGCTGCTTTTGTTCTACTGCAATCGTCTCTGCAACTCCTACATAATCAGTAGGTAATAGCAAGGTGGGGGGAAGTAAGAAGTAGCAATTTTGTGCACGCGAGAATACCAAGGATACCTCAAACAGCAAGAGAGTGGATAGTTGTAAGGGTGTGGGTGTGTCACTATCTTCCATTTCAATGAAATAATCTACTGGATCTTTTGCTGTTGTGTTAATAGAAGGAGGATTAGTTGTCATTATTACATCGGTTTCGGGGCCCTCTTCCTTGGCAGTAGTATTGGAAGTGGCGGAACCACCAGGGGTATTTTCCAAATCTTGAGAGGACGTGGGTGCATCAATATCCATCACAGTGTCCTCATCTCGGGGTGGTGCATGTGTATTTGTAGTTGGATTAGTTGTTGTATCATCTTGAGAGGTGTCTGCACTATCATTGGACTCAACCCGGCGTTTCTTAGGAGTAATTTTGGAGCTATCATTGACTGACAATTTGTCTTCTTTATCAGCCCTCTCCCAATCTTTATTAATGGAATCCAACGTACCATGATCAGATTTGAAATTCTTTGCTTCTATTGATGTTGTAGCACGTGTATATCTACCTGTTTTTATATCCAATGATGTATGAAGAG
>Ga0214477_101556_pt1 | contig 10487 bp, 7 predicted proteins | sample M1_20Mar14CPVII9_FD_165058 | JGI IMG/M metagenome (GOLD analysis project Ga0214477, IMG submission 165058) | Marine eukaryotic communities from Monterey Bay, California, United States - M1_20Mar14CPVII9sort6BwellC16 | ecosystem: Environmental > Aquatic > Marine > Unclassified | place: USA...
TGAATGAATTCTGGCCGCAAGCTCTATCTAACATATTATGGGCATATGCAACACTGAATGAGCAACATATAAAGCTATTCGAGAAAGTAGGTGATGCTATCGTTACAATGAACAGCTTGGATGAATTCAACTCTCAGAATCTGAAAGATATAGTATGGGCATTTGCTACTGCCAGGGAAGCAAACCCAAAGCTCTTTAAGAAAGTGGCAGATCACATCATTTCACTCAATAACTTGAAATCATTCAATGAACAAAACCTTTCCAATCTAGTATGGGCATTTGCAACTTCTGAAGTACCACATCCTCGATTGTACAAGAAAGTAGCAGATCATATCGTTCAACTCCCCAAATTAAATGAGTTCAAACCTCAGGCTATTAAAGATATTGTCTGGGCATTTGCAGCTGCAAGAGAATCACATCCTCAATTATTCAAGAAACTGGCAGGTGAAGCAATCAAAAGACAGCATGAATTCAACCCCCAAGATACAGCCAACTTTCTCTGGGCATTTGCAACAAATGGGCTAGTCGACAGGCATCTATTCTCATCGTTTGTACCAGCAGTGAAGGATAATCTAGACAAATACAATGAGCAAGAGTTGGCAAATGTTGCTTGGGCATATTCAGTGGCAAATGTTGATGCCCCATCTGTATTCAATAATGACTTTATCAACGCTTGTTTGAGGAAAGAGGATGAATTCATATTGGAAAACTTAACTCAGATTCATCAATGGCAACTGTGGCAAGATGAAATAAAGTCAGAAAGTAGCCTGCCTGAATCATTCCAGAAGAGATGTTACGAAGCATTCATTTCAAGAGTACCTCGACCATCAAAGTTGCAAGATGATGTAGTATCCATTCTATCATCCATGGGTCTACAACCGCAAGAGGAAGTGTTAATGAAGAGTGGGTATCGGATAGATGCAATAGTAGAAGTGAATAGAAAGCAGATTGCCATCGAGGTTGATGGTCCATCTCACTTTGTTGGCAGAGATCCGATAGGCAGAACAATTCTAAAGCACAGGCAAGTAGCTGCTATAGATGGAATGAAAGTAGTTTCTATACCGTATTGGGAATGGAATAAGCTCAAGAAGGATAGTAAGAAGAAAGAGTTATATCTACGACACTTATTGGGATTGAAGTAGGTATGAAGCAACTAATCACATTTCGTCACTATCTCCTACTTAGTATTATCTTCTGAGTCTATTATACTCTCCGGTAAATCGTGAAACATCAGTGCATTACTTTCGTCACCAAATCCACACATACTATTGACCAAGGTCTCTGGATCTACACCGGTGACGACATTACTCTCACTATCTACCCCAATCTTCTCAGCCAGAGCAGCTACGCCATCAGGAAGTTTAGATGATCTACCCTGCTTCATCTTCTTGCCCAATTCTTCCATTCTATTTGTCGGGGGTGCCATTGCATCAGAGGGAAAGATCTCTGCCGTTCGTTTGTTCAGTTTGGCAAGTCCCTCGAGGTTAAATATCCGTGCTTCGAGTTCGGCTAAGGAGTGGTAAAGTGGAGCAGACAGGGGGTTTATTTCAATACCTTGCTCGAGTAGTTCCCGTGCCTGACAGGTGGGGGTGTATAGATAGAAAAGATAGAGTGAAATGTGAGAAGGGTGAATAGCACCAGCGGCATAACACAAATAAGCATATCCAACTACTCACACTATCTATTCTTCCCCGAGATATCTCATGATCCGCAAGAGCTCGATATAGTTCAGTGTCTAATGGTGAACATTCAATACCTCTCCGTAATATCAAACCCACCAAGCCTTGATTATCCATCTTCTCTTCAATCTTGGCGGCAACTAACCACCCTTCTCCATTGGTTTTATCTCTTGTCAAGGCTTCACTGATGAGACGCTTGGCTGTTAGGACATCACCTGAACGAAGCTCTAGACATGCCCATGCTTGATATAGAGGTACATGTTGTGGACACTTTTCTATACCTGCGGCGAATAGTCTGTAGGATATAAGGGAAGGGAGATATGAATGTGTAGAATATGAGATATGACGACCACATGACATGCTCAAACAGAACGAAGTAAAACACAAACTTTACTTACAATCTGGCCTTGCCTATATCACCCTTCCAACTTTCAAGTGTTCCTATGAACAGCAGTAGCGATGAACATATGATGTGAGCAAACGACAAACAAAACATCACAAAGCATCAATATCATCAGGGTGCAGACTTACCATACGCCTGCCAAAGAGCACCATGACCAGGTACATTCTTAATACCACATTCAAACAACGTCTTCGCCGTACGGAAGTTACCATGTTTCATCTCCATAACACCAAAGGCCTGCCATGCCTGAGCATGACATTGATCACTTCGTAAACTCCTTTCAAACCAACTTCGTGCTGCTGATTCATTATTCATTCGTGATTCTGATAATGCCATGGCAAGTAGTAGCTGGGGTGAGTTGGGACTATGGTACAATCCTTGATTTAAGACTGATTTGGCCACTGTGGGGTTGTTATTGAACTTCAATTCAATCATTGCAAGGGTGTGTGCTAGGAAGGCTACATTTTCATTCTGTTGTTGTGCAACATTGTGATGTTGTCTCTGCTTCTTCTTCTCTGGTGTCTTGCCACCCTTGGTATTGTTCTTCATGTCTGTAACAGCAGTAATAACAGAATCATCCCCGATATCAAAGAGTGCCAATCCACGTTGTAGAACACTCCTTGCCATATCAACATCACCCAATTTCAAATGCAACTTGGCTAATCCATGATATACACTCGAAGCATCGGTACAATTGGCATTAATACCAGCCTCATACAACTCCATGGCACGGTTGGTATTACCCTCTTTCAGTTCAAGGTTACCATAGGCATTATATAATGGACCATGCTTAGGATCAATTAGTAATGCCTCATTGAATAACTTTCGTACCATTGTTATATTTGGATCTTGACCCTTCTTCTTCTCCGTCTCTCGACCATCTCTACTACTATCATCGGTCCCCTCTGGACTACGTAATTCCAATAATCCATAGGAAATCAAAGTAGGGACATTAATTTCAATACTTAAACTAGCACCATACAATTCTCTAGCTTTTTCGACATGTCCCAATCGTTCTTCAATATTTCCAGCCGCTTGTAACAAAGTATAATCTTTTGGATACATTTTCATACCCCGGCCTAATATCTTACGTGCCTCTATTAAATTTGTTTTAGATTCAAGCTTTGCCCATGCATTGAATAATCGTCCATCTTTTACTGGGAAACGACGTAATGATTTGTTTGTGTGTTTATGATGTTTTAATTGTTTGATGCATATTTCTTTTAGACGTTTTTTAACGGTTGTATCGTCAACTAATCCATTGGATGTGCCTAATCGTGCCAAGGCAATGTAGGCACGTGAATCATGTACAATTGTACCACTACTATCCTTACCACCGCCTGCAGGTTCTAATGCCTCCTTGAGTAATTGACTAGCCTTATCAATATTATTATATACACGTTCTTCTAATGACGATGCAGCTAGATATACCTCAATCTTTTCACGTTCATTATATAGCTTAGGTATATACTTTGCATATAATGATTGTGCCTTATCAGGTGTATTATTCTTAATGTATAATTCACCTAATGAACATACCAATGCAGCAGACGGTTGTTGTTGTAATCCCTTCAAATAACATTCTTCACCACGTTTATAATTATTATTATATTGTACTTCTAATGAACCTAATGCATGATTGACATATCCATTATATGGATCAATTTCCAATGCCTTGTTGAATAATTTAGAAGCTTTGTGAGGATTTGATAGAGAGAGTTCATACATACCCCATGCATGCCATAAATGTATTGATTTTGGACAGTTTGTTGTACCTATCTGAAAGATTTGACGTGCATTCTTATATTGTGGTTGTTGCTTTGTAGTTGCTTTGGTTTGTACCAATGATATATCCAAATCATGTTGAGTACTATCCTTTATCTCAATCTCTCCCTCTTTAACTCTACCTTCACTTTTCCCACCACCACTACCACCAACAATCAATCCACGATCTCGTCGACTTTGTAGTTTAGCCAATGCCAAATAAGAATGTGAATCTTTAGGTTCAATATCTAATATATCATATAATAATTTGGTAGCTTCCTTCCACTTTCCTTGTTTTTCATAGGATTTTGCTTGAGAGTATAAATGACGTATGCGACGTTTTTTATTTTGAGTTGCGGATGTTTGGTAGTAGTTTCTACCCTTCTTTTTATTGTACCTATTCTTCTTATACTTGCCTTGTTGCTTCGACTTGTATTGTTTGTTGTATTGTTTACTTCTGTTTTGTTTAGTGTGCTGTGCATGTTTTTCCAATTGTGATATTTGTTCATTTGTTGAGATGGATGTTGCAATTGCTCCCTTTATTGAGGCCTTGCTAACTAGTGTGCCATCTGACGAAGATGCTGACGTGCTACTTTGCTGTTGTTGCAATATTATAGTAGAGGTATGCCATCTTATAACTGTTGAAGGTATAGAGCTTCTATCATTGATGGATGATGGTTGATTTGAAAATGAGGATACCCTCTCTATAATACTGAGCAGTATCGCCGCAGCCACCGCGTATGCAATATTAATATTGCATCTTCTTCTTCGTTTTCTTTTACTTGAATTCGGTCTATTTATAATAGTCGCAGAGCTTTTATGTCTATGTGGACATGTCATGTTTGATTGATAAAAAAAATGATCACAAGATGTGAACAAAGGAAGAAATTATACCCCTACCAACTCTATATCGAGTATGACTAAAAACTAAGTAACAAGGACTAATAAGAGACTATCTCGATACTATCTGAGGTTGTGAAGAGGATATACGGCGCCGCTAATGAGAGAGCTCAGTAGCATAATATGCTCTCATTGGCCTCTAAAAATTACTGGAGGATACCGTTGAGACTTTATTCGTATTGACGTCATTGTGTAGCATTGGGAGGAGAACAAATCAATAGATGAAGAGAGTATAATAACAAAGGAAGTGTAGCACATTGCAATAAAAGACCATATAGAAGTAGAGGGAGATAGTAGCGTTGGTGTCGAGTTATCAAGATACCACACACAACTTATAATATAATAATTTGCAAAGAAGAACAATGATGATGGCTTTGATATTCTATGTAATAGCTATCGTATGCTTTAGTTTATCATATACCGAGGCTTTTGCGTATACTCAATGTACATCTACACAATATAATATACACTCAAGATTGATATTATCAAACATATACAATACACCAGCGGTGTCTCTTTCAAGAAGATGCTCAACAACAAAATTATACAATCTATTCCCAAAAGATGAATTCGATAAAGATGATTTCCTAGATGACGATGACGATGACAATTGGGATTCTGAAAAGTATGAGCCAGCCGTAGCAGCACAAATACGAAAAGCAAAACAATTACTAAATGAAACAAAGAAGAAACAGAAACAACAAGAAGATTCTTTTTTGGATACTGAACTTGTCATACCTCCTAAAGAAGAAGAGGAAGAATCAAAAGAAGTAGTATTACCATTCTTTGCAACCAAACAACGTGAAATAGATACCTCCAAAATCAAATCTAAAACTAAATCAGGTGAAATAATAGCCGACGGAACACAAATGGCAACACTCTCCAAATCAGAAGCATGGGAAAGACGATCATTATCACAAATGTTTACTAAAGAAGCACGACAAGATTGGGATGGTAATGATGTAACACAAGAGACAAGTACGACATTGGCTGATAAGGATGTTGCACGATCGATATATAATTTAAGGAAGAGTATGCAGAATGAAGATTTTAAGAAGGTATTTGATTCGAGGAATCGTTTTATTGGTGAGGTTGAATGAAATAGAAGGAAGAGAAGAGAGGAAGATTAGATAGGATAAAGAGAGGAGTTGGGCAGGTGATGTAGGGCGAATATTATGTGGTAAATGACCTCCTAATAAGTCTTAGTATTAGTATCTCATGTGTAGATTTTTATGCACCTAGCAATAAACTCCGCAGATATTGCTCCTTCTTCCTGCTATCCTTCTTGAGCTTGTTCCAATCCCAATACGGTACAGAAACAATTGACATTTCGTCTAGAGCAGCAACTTGCCTGTGCTTTAGAATTGTACTACCAGTCAGTTCTCTACCAATAAAGTGAGACGGACCATCAACCTCAACAGCAATTTGTTTTTCATCCACTTCTACTACTGCATCTATTCGATACCCACTCTTTAATAGTACTTCTTCTTGTGGTTGTAGACCCATTGATGATAGACTAGATGCCACATCATCTTGCAACTTTGATTGAGTAGGATCTTCTGATATGAATGCTTTATAACACTTTTTCTTAAGTGATTCGGGTAAACTAACATCAGACTTGATCTCATCTTGCCACAGTTGCCATTGATGAAGCTGGCGTAAATGTTCCAATATGAATCCATTCTCCTCCCTCTTTAAACAAGCATTGATGAACTCATCATTGAATACAGACGGAGCCTCAACATTTGCCACTGAATATGCCCATGCAACATTTATCAAGTTTTGCTCATTGTATTCATCTAGATTTGCTTGAACTGATGGTGTAAGTGATGAGAATAGATGTTCGTCGACTTGACCATTTGTTGCGTATGCCCATAGAAAGTTGGCTACTCCCTGAGATGTAAAGTTATGCTGCCGTTCGATTGCTTCGTATGCTACTTTCTTGAACAGCTGAGGGCTTGACACTCCTGTCGATGCAAATGCCCATACAGTGTTGGAAAGAGCTTGCTCATTGAATGATCTCAAGCTGTCAAGTGAAATGATGTGATCTGCTACTTTCTCTAATAGTTGAGGATGAGATTCTTCCGCGGTTGCTAAAGCCCATAATGTGTTGGAAAAATGCTGTGGCTCAAACTTGCTCAAGCTGTTAAGTCCGACTATGTGATCAGCTACTTTTTTGAATAGCTTTGGATGTTGTTCTCGTGCTGTAGCAAATGCCCATACTAAATCTTTCAGCGCTTGTGGCCAGAATTCATGCAAGTTATCGAGTTGTACGATATGATCCGCTACTTTCTTGAACAGCCTAGGATGTTGTTCATTCAGTGTGGCGTATGCCCAAGATATGTTTGAAAGATGTTGTGGCTTGAATTCATCTAAATTGTTCATTGCAACGATATAATCTCCTGCTTGTTCAAATAGTTGGGAGTTTTGTACGTTCACATTTGCATACGACCAAAGCATATTGGATAGGTCTTGTTCATTGAAGGTGTGTAAGTTGGGAATAGCTACTTCTGCAAATACATCAAAGAAGGTACTACCATCTTCGACTAGTACAACCTCTTTTGCAAGTCCATATGCATAAATCAAGTTGGATAGATGCCGGGCTTCAAACTCATGAAGTATTGGTACTGATGAACTTGCAATCTCTCTGAATATGTATTGTTTAATTTTTGATTCATTGCCAATGAGAATATCTTGTAGTATTTGACGTGGACTTCCTTTCACAGGTCTCTTTCTCTTACTTATCTTATCAATAATCTTTGCCAAACTAATAGCCAGTGTTGCTAGTTCTCTATAACCATATTGATCAATGTCTTGTATACATTTAGTCGATATCTTATCAAACTGATTGAACATTTGTTGCTCTAGTTGTTGATTACTCGTCCTAGGTCGTCTACCACCAAGAAATTTGGGCACCACTGCCCAAAATGCCGAAACATCACGAGGGGATAGTATATCTAAATTATCAAATGTTGCGGTAAGTGCTTCTTCTAATGATTTCATTCCAGACATTCTAGGAACTCTTCCCCTAGTACCGCGGCCGCGATGGTTTGAGGAGAACCATCGAGATTGAAACAAATTCAATTGCAATTGATATTGAGCATAAGTTGGTGCATCAATCATGCTAGAACTACCGCCGAATATGTATCGTCTCTCACTACCATAGACACTAGCACTACCACTAATACAACTAATATTTCTAACCCCACATATATTATATCGATAAGAGCTACTACTATTCAGTTGATAGCATTTGTTACATGAGGAGGAGGGGGTTGATATAAACGTGATATTTGATGGTGATAAAAACTCAAAGAAATCAGTACTTGAAACTACTGAACTAAACCCTCGACTACATCGCCGCCTTCCCAACTGTATAGGATGATATAGCCGTAACATCGTCGTCGTCATACTAACCCTACCTCAATATACGTAGCAAGGACAATGAATCCTATTATTCTTTATGTCATATAACATTCCACGTGTCAAATAATTTTTGATGTGGCCATAGTTAACAAGTTGATTGATGCGGGTTGTGCGCAATTGGCGTCTATATCTCTTGTCTCTTCCCGCGAAATAAAGCTATCATCATATATCTAAACTGAGTGTTTGTTGTAGTATAATTGATCACAAGATATGCGCACTTCAGCATTAACAGCGTTGGCAGCTTTAGCCTCTGAAGATTCACATCAAAATCACAGCCATCAATTCTCAAACGGTAGATTGCAACTCTATCCATCATCCACCATCAATCATAATTCAGTGTTACAATCGTCAAAGTATCATCAAACTATACTCGGTATTAGAGGCGGTGATGCCGCCGGTGGTCGAGTGGTTGTATCCTTTGGTGAAATTTTAGCTGATAACAAAACATCATATAAAATCTCAACTTCTACCAATCCATCAGTTATTGTTCGTGGTGGTGATGACAAGTCCTCAACATCTACATCAAACAATGGTATATCAATATTTGGTCTACAACCAACACCACAGGCATTAGCAACATTATCAATGGCAACATGTATGGCATTACATTACCTTGCATACTCCCTCGCTCGTCCGGCGACCATGACACTCTTCACTTCATCCCGGTTAGGATTCGGTGGTAACAAGTCTGCCTATCCATTTGCAATGACATTCATTAGTCCAATGTCATTCATGTTATTACTGTTTTATGGCAAGGTATTACAAAAGCAAGGACCATATTTGGCATTAAAAACTACAACATTGGGATGTGCAAGTATCTTAGGATTGGCAAGTTTAACTATTGCAAAGTTGGACAAATTAATTGATGGCAATGAAACAATAACTACAATAACAAAGTATATAGTGGGATTATTATTCATCTTTCGTGAAAGTTATGTCCAGTTAATAACAAGTCAACATTGGTCATTTATTTCAAGTATATTGACACCTAGTCAAAGTTCAAAGTGGTTTGCTCCCATTAGTGGATTGACTAGTATTACTAGTGCTTTAAGTGCCATGGGTGTTGGTAAGTTGAGTAATATGTGGGGGTTACCTGGTGTACTTGGTTTGGCGGCGACTGTATTGGGTGGGAGTGTTGTTTTTGGTGAGATGGCATATAATATTGCTGAGAAGGTATGTTATGTTTTGTGCTAAATGTATGCTGATATATGATTGTCTATGCCTGTATCTTGTGCATTGGTCGTCTAACTCTTCCATCTACTTGATATCTTCTTTCTCCCGATACTTATACAGAATGGATTCAACCCAGCAAATGAACACAATAGAAAGAAGAAACAAGCATCAAATAACAACTCAAAAGAAGATAGTCTAATTGTCAAAGCTAGAGATGTATTCACACGCGAACCAACATTATGGGCATTATTTCGTGAAATATTAGCATGTCAGGGATTATCAACATTCCTAAATGTATGCACGGTTACTAAAGTATCCGAGGTTATACCCGATGATAATGAACGAGCTGGATATATGGGTAATTTCTTTGCTTTGATTAATGTTTTGAGTGGTATATTGCAATTTGGTATATTACCGGCAGCATCATCGTTCATAGAGCCGAGTATGTTGTGGAAGGGTATGCCAATGATTATGCTTGTTATGACAAGCTTATTGGCATTTCCAAGATTGACAGGCGGTGCAGCCGGGAGTGATCCGACACTAAATATGGTAGCATCGGCCTTTTTGGTTATGAAGACATTAGAATTCTCAGTACGACGAATGTTAGATGAATTAGTATATGTACCATTAGATTATGAATCACGTTTCTTGGGTAAGGAAGTAATTGGTGTGTTGGGTTTCAGGTTTGGTAAGTCGGCTGCATCACTGGCCATGTCGACACTAACATCAACATTTGGTGCTGGATTGAGAGAGCTGTCGTATGTTACAACCGGTGCCGCGAGTATGTGGCTTGTCATGGCATGGAGACTAAGTGCATTGGTACCATCAAGAGCCGAAGCAGAGGAAAACTATAAGAAGATGAAAGAAAAAGGATAGCTAGAAAGGATCAATAATCAATACTAAACATGCAATGAAATGTATATACTACTACTAACTCGTTAAATAGTATACTAGTGTGACCTATTCCTCTTCTTCTTTCCCTTGAATGTTTTCTTCTTCCTCTTGCCCTGCAATGTGCCAACATGGGGCTGTAAAAGTATGTTGGAGGGCTCTACAATCATGCTGGGAGTGTTCATCAACTTGTTATACATCCACACAATGCCAAACAACCACTATTGTAGCACCTGCATGCTGTAATACCA
>Ga0214477_101559_pt1 | contig 10456 bp, 7 predicted proteins | sample M1_20Mar14CPVII9_FD_165058 | JGI IMG/M metagenome (GOLD analysis project Ga0214477, IMG submission 165058) | Marine eukaryotic communities from Monterey Bay, California, United States - M1_20Mar14CPVII9sort6BwellC16 | ecosystem: Environmental > Aquatic > Marine > Unclassified | place: USA...
TTTTGTCAGTCGTAATAAGTAGTTGTTCTCATCATATGTCATCTACTCACACATTCACATGATGTTGCTGACTATATCATATCTTCTACTTGACAACAGCCCCAAACAACGAAGCCTTCTTGGCACTGGGTCAGGAGACTCTTGACTCTCTCAAACTACCCGAGAATAGTGATACACTAGCGGGTATTCTACTAGGCCATGTGGTCGATGGTGCAGTTATGAGCTCGGATCTTTCCAATGGTCAAATGGTTCAAACGCTCAATGAAGAGATGCCTATAGAAGTTGAATTTGGCACGGATGGTAGTATCGTGCTTATGGGTGTTGGAAGTAATGCCATTGTCGTCCCACTCTTCGATGTGCCAGCCTGTAATGGAGTCATCCACACCATTAATGCGGTTCTCCTGCCTCCTTCTGACGAGCCAGGTTGTCCTGAGAATCCTGGATCGATTGTTGAAGTTGCTTTAGGCGCTGCTCCGGAGTTCAGTATATTGGTTGATCTAGTTACTCGTGCTGATTTGGGTGGTTATCTAGCTGATCTTTCTAAAGAAAGCACTGTATTTGGTGAGTAGCTGTTGGTTATTCATGTTGGGTTTGAGATTTATACACGTGTCGTGTGTTTTGTCAGTCGTAATAAGTAGTTGTTCTCATCATATGTCATCTACTCACACATTCACATGATGTTGCTGACTATATCATATCTTCTACTTGACAACAGCCCCAAACAACGAAGCCTTCTTGGCACTTGGTCAGGAGACTCTTGACTCTCTCAAACTACCCGAGAATAGTGATACACTAGCGGGTATTCTACTAGGCCATGTGGTCGATGGTGCAGTTACGAGTTTGGATCTTGTTAAAACATACCAACAACTCGGTAAAGCACCTTCGCAACTTGGTACCGAGACTGAGTATCCATTAATTCCTCCTTTTTTGCGTGGCCGTGGTCGTGGTCAAGTCTACCCAACTGGCATAGAAAGTAATATATACCGCGACAATATGAAGGATCTTGCCACTAAGAACGGTGCCAGTAGGAAATCTGAAGCCACCTTTAGGATTGATACTCTCAATCCAGACATGCCTATAGAAGTTGAGATCATTGATGATATTATCAAGCTTACGGTTGTTGGTAGTAGTAACTCTGCTGCTACTGTCGTCCCACTCTTCGATGTGATGGCTTGTAATGGGTACATTCACACCATTAACAAAGTTCTTCTACCACCCAAACCAGAAACAAGCTCGCCCTCTAGGAAGCCGACACGCAGACCAACACCTAGGCCGAAATCATCTAAGAAGGCCAAGGGTCGTAAATCGTCAAAGTCCAAGGCACCCAAGAAAAATCATAACATGTTCGATTAAGCTAAGGGGAAATCAAACAAAGAATGCTATTGTATATAAAATTGATGGGAATATCAAGTTGAAACAAATAAATTAATGTATTGTTAAGTCGTTCCTTTACTCTTTGACTTCTCCCTGCTTTCACATCTTCTTCCGAAGAGTTACTAGATGCTTCCACTATCTTCTTCCGACGAGTTACTAGATTCCTCTTTACTACTATCACTACCACTGCTAGATGATTCACTGTTAATATTTGTATTCGTATCATCAATATCGCCACGGCGTGGAACGGGTGCTAATACCAAAGGACCTCGTCCTCCTTGTCCGTCGAGTATGTTAACCAACCTCTCATCTCCACCGCCATCAACACCACCAGCGGGTTGCAATACACCCGCAGTTAGTAACATTTCATCAATAAATGATGCAAACTTTGGATGTCTATGCTTCGTCCTTGCTAATGCCAATACCCTTGGTGATATCTTATCCTTCTTCTGTTGCTGTCCTTTATAACTACCGTGAGGTTTACTATCATCTCCGTCTTCTTCAACATCAGAAGCACAATCAATACTATCAATTAATTGACGCAATCCACCATCTTTTAATTCATTTTGTATCCATTTTGATTGTGAGATTTGTTGTTTCATTTGTTGTGTTATTTGCCATCCTGGTTCATCATTATCGCTATCATCATAAGAGTCTCTACGAGTACGTGTACACTTTGGTTGTGTAGTAGTTGATATTAGTTCTTTTGATGGCAGATATTTCGATTGTTCAACTGCAATTGTAGAGTTATTATTGTTTGATGTAGTAGCATTAGCTTGTGCATCTGATGTGGTAGATTTGTTAGTTGCAGGACAGTGATTTGCTTTATGATCTTTCGAACATTGGACACAACAGAATAGTGCCCTACACTTTGGACATTTATATCTATAGTATCAGATACGATATTCGAGCAAGATGGGAGGAGATGGGTTAGTGTTGCAAACATCAAATTATGAACATATCACATGCTCAAAATTCACAGATCATAAATAATAAACTCACTTTCCATCGCCATTGCCACAAACTGTACATACTACTGCAACTACAAGAGGCTTCTTATTAGCATGTTGCTGTTTGTTTGCCGTCCGTCGTTTGTTTCTACCACCCTTCATCTTTTGCTGTAAATAAGCAAAGAATTTTCACCTGATCACCAAACTGAAAACTCCGTTTTGGCTGAAGTGACACTTTCGATATTTGATTGAGCGTTGAATTCATATTGCCGCCGACTACTTCCCTACTACAACTCTACAATAAGCCTCTACCGCAAAGGCCCCCCTATATAGGTCATGAATGGTATATCAATATAGTGGAGACGGCGGCGTGCCATAGAATTACATACAAAAAAAATGAGAGACGATAATAGAGGATACCACCGGCGGCATCAAACTACTAATCTTCAATCAACTCAGTATGCTAATACAAGTACTAATAATAAAGAATATATAACTAATAGATATAATTCAGATAATGATGAAAATGAATCATATCCATCAGTGGGTAAAGATATAATAGTTACTTGCAATAAAAAACGGAATATGCCGCCAAGAGATCGAGGTCAGATAGATTACAGTCGAGATCGAGGGATAGATTATGATAAACAGAGAAAAGCACGGGGTACTAATGATGATTATACGCAGTATAATAGGATTAGTTATCAGCGTGAACCATCGGGTACAATCAGTAAAAGTTATCACCGTGAGCCATCTGGTATGCGCATCTCTCAACTAATGGATGAAGAACGACAACCTCAAAATGATAATAGAGATGACTATCCATACAATACAACAGCACGGGATGAATATCGTGATAATGTCCCAACAAAACGACAGGATGATACCAATAAAGAAGAAGTAAATGATGATTCATGGGAAATATCCTCTCGTATAACATCTATATCAAATGCACGATCATCATCTTTCCCTAATAATCATGAAGGAATACCAAAATCTATACCAACCAAAATTAGAACAAACAAATCCAAGGGAGGAGTAGTAGATTGTAATGCATCACGTATGACAGGATGGACGGGGCATACGGGTGTTACACCTTTAGTTAATAATCTTGAAATTACAAAAACGAAAAAGAAACACAATTACGAGCAGGGTCGAGTAGATGAAGATAGAGAAGATCAATATAGACAAGAGGAAGATAAGGTGTTACGAACACGTAGCACAACAAATAATAAACCTCCACGACCATCTGTGGCTCGTTCTCCTTCTCCAATATTGCCAACATTAACCAAAACTCATGATGGTCATGGACATTCGAATTACAATAGAGAATCATCCAATACTGGCAGCGGCGGATCAAGTAACAACAGTGGTATTAAAAAGATGTTAACAAATGTTAGTTCCATAACTGGATGGAGTCCAGATAAACAACAGAGCAAGTTAGTCAACGATGAGGATGAGCAGCAAGATGTCGGTATTGATCCAGCAAGGGGTTCATTTGACTTGGTTATTATACCCAAAGAGAAGAGAAGGCAGAAGAAACAAGTTGCTATGAAACAATTGACAGCTGTGGAGGCAGCATCGGTAGCATCTGAAACAGTTCATCATAAACCACAGCAACAAGTTATGAACAATTTGACATATTGGTCTTCATTATCTGTCAAAGCTGCCATGGCGGTTATATCAAGTGATACAAAGAATGGCAGTGACGAGGAGAAGATGGCACAGATTGCTGCTAATGCTGTATTGGAAGCTGGGAGAGAGTATGATTCATCTGTTAATACAACTAATATCAAGAATAGAAAGAAGGAGAGGATTAAAGTTGATTTAAAAGATGTTGCAACAAAAGTTAGTGTAGCCATACTCGAGTCAGGTGGGGATCATACTGTCGCAACTGCTGTAGCTGTTGCCATTATGAATGAAAAGGCAACCACATCATCACCAAAAGATCAAGGAAGTGATAGTAGTGTGTCAACTGAAGTAGCAGTTAATACATCCGACGGAGTTCAGGGTCCAACAGCAAATATTAATGAAGCATTATCATCCAGTATAACAACCAAGGATACTACTACTGCTTCGGCATCAATATTCTCAAGGAATAGATGGAATAATAGGAAATCAAAGAGTGCAACTGATGATAGTATTAGAGCTGCAGCGGCACGGGGTGTTAAAAAGGCTGGCCAGGGTAGAAATTATTCCGATTGGCAATTGCAAGTTGATAGAAGGAATAGTGAGTTGGGCGGCGGCTTTGATAGACAATCAGTAACAGCATCAATGGCATCTAAACGTCGTGAACTTGAGGCTAAGGAAGCTGAGATAATATCCCGTAATCAAGCCCTTGAGGCTGCCGCCCACCTTAATCAACAGAAGGAAGCTGAGATACAACAACGTTTACAAGAACTAAACACTACGACACAAAAACAACAACAATTAAAACTCAAAGAAGATGAAATAAAGTTAAAGAATGAACAACTCGAAACAGCAGCAAGAGCGAACGAACAGTTGGAAATAGAAATAAAGCAACGTATGCTGGCATTAGATGAGGCTACGAATGCTTTACTTGTTCGGGCTGAGAATGTACAGAATGAGATTAATACAAGAGTGACTGCTCCTAATAATGGCCAACAACAACAAGCAGTGGTATCTTCGTTGGGTAGGGTCGATGAAGGAAATAAGCTTGTTGACGAAAAATATCAACAACAACAACAACAACAGTATGAGTATGATCCGAGGCCGAATTATGGGTATGATCAGTCTCGGGGTAATATGTATGATCCTCATAATAGTAATGGATACCATCAGCAGCAGTCTAGAGAAGATCAGCCTAGAGAGGGTGCCAAAGCAGATGGTGAGATTAGTGTATACACAAATCAAGCTGATTATGGTCAACAGCAATCTCGGTTTGATTTGATTCAACAAGGAGATCATCTCGATCAAAAGCAGCGTCATGAGAGATCGCAGAGTGATCCATCGAGGCTGAAGGAGCAAACAGACAAGAGTATCCTTGAACAGATATCAGACAAGTTGTACTCGATAATTGATGATGCCAACTTATGTGATACTTCCTGTGCCGAGCCAAGTACCCTGAGACCGGGCGAGAACTCAGTTACACAACGTCGGCCCTCATATCACAATATGGATCCTGCTTCATCATTCGGTAGCTCGCTACCAATGAACAAGCCAACTATATCAGGTTTGACAACCCAGGAAGATCAACATCGAACATGGTCAAATTGGTTTGGAAAGAGCAATAACATGCCCAAGAGTCAGCAAGAATCATCACATCTTCCTCCTGTTCACGCTGTCGTAAACCAGTCCTTGAATCAACCTCATAAGATGCAACAGACTAATCCTAGTCAGCAGCTTCCAGAGTACAAGAGTCCTAGTGAAATGGTGGATCTAAATCAAGCTCTTGTTCAGGCCATGAATCAAAGAGATCATACAAATAATGTCCAACCGACAGACAAGGCTTTGGATGAGGCACTGAAGCAAGCTATGGGCCAAGCCCATGGTTTTGAATTCCAACCCATCTCACACAATATACAGCAAGAATCATCTATGTTATCTAGTACAAGTAAGGTAGGTGGCTTGAGTACAAAGCTAAAAAGTAGATTCAAGAAACAAAAGAATACAACCACAGCTCAGCCGCCACAGGAGGGCAGTAAGAAACGATTCTTCTCATTAGCAAGAAGAAAAGCAAAGTAAATGTAAAGTAAAAGAAATCATGTATAATATCATTCCTAGTGACATGTTGATACTCTAAAGATTTGGATGTTCAACCACAGACGACCTCCACCTCTTATTTGACAATCTCAGTATTCCCTCAAGAAGCAGCTTTCTTACTCTTTCCACCAAAGAAGGTAGAGAGGCTAGCTTGAACCTTCTTCTTCGACTTGGATACTCCATCCTCGTCATCACCCTCTCTATCAGCTTCAAGTTCCTCGACCTTCCTCTTCTTTGACTTCTTCTTCTTCTTCTTTACCTCAGCTTTAACGTTATCAAACAACTTCGTAATCCCTGCTTTCATTTCATCTAGTTGAAAATCAACTGTAAACTTCTTCTTTGATAACTCATTCAGTTCATTAGTGGCAATCTCCAATTCAGTGGGCATGTCACCACAAGCGAGACGCTCTTGCCATTCTTTAGAAGGAGCAACTTCCTCAGCTTGATCACGAAGCTTTACAAGACTTCTATTTGCATAGGTTAGCTCAGATTTAGTTTTGGACAGCTGAGACAATAGGAACTCCCTTGCTTCTTCTTCTTTCTTTTGGAGCTTGGCACTGATGTATAAACGATAGACATATGAGTCATCATGTCAAGAGAAGTGAAAAAAAGAAAGAAGAACTTACTATGCGTGGCCTAATGGCGACTTCTTGTCAATATCAGCAATCTTTTGAATAAGCTCTTGTAATCGTTCGTCGTTGTCACGAAGCTGCTCCTTCAGTAAATTACCAGCAACATTCTTCAATGATTGGACACGGGCATTCTGCCGATCAAACTTAAGCCATGCTATCTTCTTCTCGATCAACTCAACACGATCATCGTTCTGCTCAAACTGTAGATTCATTTCTATCATCTCCTGAAGTTTCTTCTCGATACTTAGTACCCCAGACGAAGGCAATCGTGATGTGTTGGGCGACTGTTCTTTCCCAGCTTTGATGATATTCTTCAGCGTCCAAATACCAATCATTGCAGTGTTACATTCCATTTCCGTGTTACCAAACAAATCAAATAACTTATTCAGACAACCCTCAGATACCAAACACTTCACGTGTGATGAACTGCCAGCTTTTGTCATCTGATAAAGTGTCCATAGTGCGGCCTTCTTTGGCTCCGCTTTGTCCTTCTCCATTGCAAGCATCTGGACTAAGGATGGAGCCAAATTGTTGTCAATAGCTGTCTGAATCTTATCTCTACTGCCACTAATAATGTTAGAAATGGTCCAAGCAATTAGTTCTTGATTTGTAATTGATAACAAAGTCTTTGACAAATAGGATATGCCATTGCAAAGAGAAATGGCCTCGATACACTCATCGCTTCTTGATGAGAGGAGGTGTAGAGATTTCAATACTGGTTCATGAACATTGTAAGGGGTCGAGAGCAGGCCGAGTAAAGGCTTGATAAATCCAATGTTGATCGCTTCGTTGACTTCCTCGTACGTTAGATGGCGTAGAATATGATACAACCCCCAGCAAGAGTTGCATACCACTACAACTGTCTCATCGTTGATCACAAGAAGCTCAGTCAATACCTTCAACGCCTCCTTGCTAGTGTCAAAGTTAGTAAGCTTACCTACTCGACAGAAAGATACCAAGGTTGATGATACAGACTCCAGTGTACTAACAACGTTTGAATCTTTCAGCACTCGCAGAAGTGGAGTTATAATGCCCGATTGCAATAAAAGCCCCTGATACTTATCTTTCATACCGACAACCTTAGCCACTATGGATATTGCTTTCTCGGAAATGGCACTGTCTTGAGACTCAGCTAGACTAACCAGTACGGGAATGAAGCCTACATTCGCCACAAGCAGTTCTACCTGTTCATTTGTCCCAGCTAAAAGATTAATCATCACGTGCTCTAAGTTCAGCCGTATTGCTTCATCCTTAGTTGTTGACAATATCTCAATCAATCTAGGTACCAGATCAAGATTGATGACTGTTTGAATAGGCCGAGGGCTGTCCGCCTCGAGGATATCTCGTAACAATACGGCGCAATTTGATAAACTATCTGACTGATGAGACTCTTTCATATTCATTATACGGATGACACGGCGAAGCAGTATTGTATGGCTGTGCACTTTGATGTGGTCTTTTGCGGCAGCGAGTATCTGCAATGAACTCTGAACAAAATCCATGTGTTTCGAATCAAGATGTCTTATCAACTTTGGTATTGCACCCAACTCAGCAATAGTGTCAATGTTGTCAGACGTTCCTTTGATGGCAATTTCGACTAACGATAGTAATGCCACATTGACAATAGGTTCTTTTGGAGAATCTAACATACGATTGAATGATACAAGAGCCCCCTCTCTAACTACTTTCTTTCTATCCTCATCCGTGCCTTTTACAAAGATGTTTTTTAATACGTGTGCTGCTTCCAAGTTCTTTTCATTCTGAATTTCACTATTGTAGGCGTAGAGATTTGTGAACTGTACCAAGCAAGGTATTAATTCAATGACTTGTTGGATTGAAGGCTTGTTTCCTTTTAGATAATGACGAACCACCTTCAAGCAATCTATCTCAATATCCGTATATTCACAAAATCTGTCGTTCATATTTGCATCATGGCATTGCATCAACACCCAAACAAATTGCTGTATATGTTTCATCAAGTCTGTCTCAAGGTCCAGTCTATCGACGGGCAGACCAATCTCATTCACCAGATAATCAAGAGACGCCTCTGATAATATGCACATCTTCTTACATGGAATTATATCATTATTGCTCCCCATTGCAAATGAGTTCATAATAGCATTCGATACAGATTCCATGGATAGCTTTTTTACATCCATCTCAGCATATTCAATAACTCTCTTAATCTCATCTAATTCTTGTTTTTTATATTTGACGAAATGAAGTGTTTTTTGGGCATTGATCCGATACCTCCGTCCCCTGCCTAAATGACGCAATAGACGGTCTTCGGAGAGTAGTGATTTCTTCCCACCGGACCTACTTTCAACAATACTATCAATCTTAGCTCGATCTAAGCATACATCTAAACCATACATTCTCCCGGATAGACCATTATCTATCGATGATCTTCTACACTCAAACTCCACAACCTGTTCCAAAGGAAACGATTTACAAGCCCTTAAGCAGGTTTGGCAGCTGCTACTATTTCTGCTACCGTAGTATTCATTGGGACAGCATAAACCTGATAACTTTAGACGCTTCGAAAGACTTCCACATTTGTATGCCCCAGATATTAAATCCAGAAACGAAAGCATACTCTCCCTAGCGCCTTCATTCGGATAAATATCTTCAACCTGCCAATCATTGTAACATTCGGATGCAAGAATAAACCCTTCAATATCAGTGCCATCATCCTTCTTCCCTCCGAAACGGACCTTTTCTAATAATGGAAATCTAGATAAAAAAGGTACCACACAAATCTTTGTCTCTAAATCCAGTTCTACTTCACCAAACTCATCATCTGTACCAGCCTCGTATATCCTCCTAATAAATAATGAATTAATCCGAAGCTCTCTAATATCACGGAACCGAGAAGCAACAGCTAAATTCATTTGTGATGACTTATCGATACACAATGTTGTAATTCGCGGCATGGCATCATGTAAAATCATCTTACATGTAGCCCCACATGACATAACTGTTTGAAATGGAAGATCTGTATAATAGTTATTCCAATATTAAAAGTATTGATTGCACCATATGAATAATTAATAATCCAAATACCAAGATGTTAAGTTCACATGAACCATATGAACCAAACATAAAAATAGTATATAAATAGAGTTAGATACGAGGGACGGGGTATAACAATCAATAATAAGTACAATATATAGATAATAACTTACACTCCATAACACTTGCCCAAACCTCAGGGGGTAATACTAATTCATCCTCATTATCAATTTCAGGTGCACCATCAGCTAAAAAATTATCATTGCTATTTGTACCCAGATGATTCGCGGCCGATCCACTCCCCTCCACCGCATTATCATTATCACTATTAGTTTCCATATTAATGATTTCGGAGCAAGACGATAACCATTCGTTCTTGAACTCTACCTAAATACTTTACAACCGGGCCGTATGGACCTAGCAGAGCTCACACGATCAGAAAACGGTATCTTTCCAAAGAGACATAGTCGAATACCGGATCAAAAAACCTAGTGCATACCTGTCTTACTACTCAAATTCCTCCATTTTTGTTACTGATGATCATAGGGAAGCCGTCGCCCTATGGATACCGCCGCCGTAGCATCTTTATTTATACAACAAACTGGTCATGATATATATCACTCAACGACACTATTACTAGAAATACCGAACTGAAGGCCGTGATCAGTTTGCTTCAAAATTAAAAAAGTTCTACTCGATTTACTCAACGATGGTGAATTGTTGCAATGAAGGAAGGTGCATCATCATCATGTGTCGATAGATCGC
>Ga0214477_101560_pt1 | contig 10451 bp, 8 predicted proteins | sample M1_20Mar14CPVII9_FD_165058 | JGI IMG/M metagenome (GOLD analysis project Ga0214477, IMG submission 165058) | Marine eukaryotic communities from Monterey Bay, California, United States - M1_20Mar14CPVII9sort6BwellC16 | ecosystem: Environmental > Aquatic > Marine > Unclassified | place: USA...
GTCAGTGTCAGGTATATGATATGTTCCTGCATCTGTGCATAATGGCGAAATGGGAACGTATTTAAGTTCTCCTCTTTGCTCAAAGGACGAGTTTGGAAAAAAAATGTCACCGAGTGTTGATATCTGAACTACAGCCCGGCTTTCCAAGCCAAGCACAATTGACAGGCCTGAACCGTCATTTAAAGAAGCCGCGTATGGCTTGTTAGCCAAGTGGTCGCTGATGCGACAGCTTATGACACGCCCTCGCCCTCTGTCTCTACCGCTGCCGCAACCACGACCTCCACTACTCTGTCGGGATGATGTTCGTGCACCGCCATTCAAACCAATAACATCATCTACACATTGTACACGTAGTGTTGTAAGTGGACAGATACTGTAATGCTCGAGTGTTGCATCGTCCTTGTTGATAGATGAGGTAGAAACCATACCCTTGCTCTCAATACTCAACTGAATAGAATCAACTTGAACACTCATGTTAACTGCAACCTTCTCCTTAAGTTCACCGACTGACATATCTCTACAATGAGCATATTCACATACTACTCCATCTGATACTGACTTTACAAAGAATACGGCAGTCTCATTTGCAACATCAGCATCAGGAGGCAATACGACATTAGCAGACTCGTCAATAGGAGAAGCAACTACAACTGCTGTATCGACTACATCCTCGACTATTGAAGCGGCGGAGGGAGTTTGTTGTTGTTGAGGTGGAGGATGGCGAGTAGGAAGAGACTCTACAACACGACTACTAACAACTAACTCGGAGTCGGAAGATGTTGTTGCAATGACAACAGGCTGTTGCTGCTGCGGCTGGTTGGTACTTGTATTGGCCTTCTTACTCTTCACAGCTTTGCCTTTGTTGTTATTGTTGTTTTTACCTCCTTTCTTCTTCCTATTCCTTCTATATTCACGAAACCTTTCGGTATGCTCCTCCTCAGTAATCAACGACGTCTTGGGATCAAAGAATGCTCTCCTTGCCATTCTCTTCTTCGCATCAGACCATCCGTCTTGCACGATGTGCAATGCTGTACGCGATTCGCATTGTCTAACTTTATCGAAGAGTGACAGTGACTCATCTTCTTTTATTGCTCTCACATTGCAAAGATTTGATGCGAGATTCTCTGATAATTCAAAGTAGACGTCGATCTCATCAGTAGATATCGACAACCTTGCCTCGAGCAATTGAAATGACGCCTCGAGCGCTTGCAATGGCAATGGCAATGACGCCTCGAGTGATTGCACATTTATTTGCAATGGCTTTTCTTGCCAATAAATGCATGATAATACGCTCCTACGACTCGCCAATGACGAATAACGATTACCATTATATAGACGTGTATTTCGTGTAATCATCGCCGTGCGTCGAGAGAAGTATCGACATCTAATAGTGGTTAGAAGTTGAGTCGAATGATCGATAAGATGTGAAAGAGCGACAGCCACTCGTAAGAGAGTACCTTAAAGTAAGAAAAGAAAATAAGTATGATAAAAATCCATTTAAAAAAAAAGCGACTCACCGATGCGCATATCGACGAGGTCTGAACCTTTTGCGCCACATTCGAGACTGGGTCTTGACTCTATGCCAACAGTTACAGTTTTGAACATCGACATTCTTTTGGAAAGAATCTTATAGAATGATCACATCACTTGGTCCAAGGGCACAGTTGAAAGAGAAACAAATTCATGCCATTGCCGAAGAGAAGATGTTGTTGCAACGAGAAGAGGTTGCACGTAAACAACAAGATTCGCCTGATAATATTCAACTAGAATCAACTGCCCAACATTCACAAAGACAATCAAACGATTGGTTGTCAAAAGAGACTCCCGAAGATATCGTTGCAATGAGAAAAGATCAATTGTCCAAAGAGTCTGTAACCTACTGGTCACACCCACTACTAAATGAGGCGCCACACAACAGAGGAGCACATTGTTTGGTAAGGACACAGTTTTCTCAAACGATATTAACGACTCTCGAGTAAGACATACTGATAATATTGTACTGCTACTCTTGATGTCTGTTTCATGTAGGTAGGTAGTAAATGACTTCTAACAGATCCATCGTTGGTCCATGTATCTGCATTTCTATAAACTTGATTCATGACTGTCTTGTATATAACATCATTTGTTGTACTAAGTATGTTGCTGCTTAATTTACTTGCAACATATTGTCACAGTCATGTCTCAATCCTGTAACCATCTTCATCACTAACCACTTAGGTAGTCGCGGATATGTTGTAAACTAGATGAAGGTGGAATGAATTGGAAGGCCGTCTCGTTCTCATTTGCTAAAAGACTAACAGCCTGGGGAAGATCGAGTCCAACTACTTCAAAGTCTTCTGCTTTGCCTCCATCCATTTCTACTGCTTGAGATACTGCCTGTTGTTGTTTTGTATCATTAGAAGAAGCATTAGATAATCTAAAAGAGATACGATACCAATACAAACATTTGCAACTCACCTGGTTGGCATCTTCCAACTCAAAGAATAGAGGTAGGCACGGCTTGCCATTTTCATCCTCTTGTGCAATCTCCATACTACAAAAAATATGATATGTGTAAGTTGGTAATAGATTCTAAGATATATCATATCAATCATAAAGACTCACCATGCAAACAATGGTACTTGTTGACCCATCGGGATTGCAGTCGGCGGTGCCCCTGGAAGATGCGCGTTGTCACGATTTATGATGATGAAAGAGAGGAGATAGTAACTTATGTTAGTACATGTGGTTCAAAGGCAGTCAAATAATGCTGAATAAAGGCCAAATAAAGCAGGCAATTCGTCGAGACTTTATACTGAACAAACGAATTCATATCACAAAATAATACTAACGCGGACTTTCCTGCTTGAACAATAGACTGCTTGTTTGGTACAATGATACTATAAAGGAAGGAATGTTGATAGATGAGTATACGTACAGATATGGTCTCTCATACTCTATAACACAAACAAACAACAACTTACGCCTCATCTTTCGCCCACATTTCTGTTATGTTGTGCATATATAATATGTGAGTAAACTTTTTAGTGTGTACTTCCATGTGTGTACAAGGATATAAATGTATAATATGTATATGTATCACAAAATCTCACCAAATATCCCACCCAAAGGATAAGGATTAATGTCCATGCCTGGCAGTGGTGTATTCTCTTTAGCCTTCTCGAGCTCCACCAATGCGTCAGACACATGAGTGTAAAACAAAGGAACTTGAAATGAGTCGCCCTTCTTGGATATCTCATACTTGATAGGCGAGCCTTCTTCATTGGCAACAGCAAAGATTGGTACTTGATCCAACTCTTTCTTTATTGATTCCCAACCAGTTGAGTCAAATAATTCATTTGGTGTTTTTGATGATTGCAAAGATGATGATGATGTTTTACTTGGCAATATAAAAGATTGCACAGAGTCGATTGATGAACATAATATGAAGCATAAAGTGGCAAGAACCACAATACCTATCCTCGTTGTAAAGAATAGCATGGTATTATTGACACATGAAACATATTATAAGTATGTATTTGACATTTCTACACGTGGAATTATCGTAACGAGAAGTAGACCTATATATGTATCATCGCCTATCGTACCTGCCTCCCATGCTAGGAGATAAGATATACTAGCTACTTTATGTTGTATGCAACAATATTCAATCCTGGTGTGGTCTTACTATTTACTCATATTTACCTGTCTTCCCTAATATACAAAGTTAACACACCCCTCACAAGCACAAATTCTTAATCCTTCGACTTCTTCTTCTCTTTTTTAGAACTCTTCTTTGATGACTTCTTTGAGCTCTTCTTTGATGACTAATCATATACAAGATAAAAGGTTGAGTTATTATGGAGACAAGAAAATACAAAGACAAACATGTAACATATAGTCGTACTAACCTTTTCCTCTGGCTCCTTGTCGGGGGTCTTGGGTACCTCTTCCTCTGATTTCTTAGCTTTCTTTGCCTTCTTGGCAGATTTCTTAACATCTTCTGCTGCATCGCCTGCGGCCTCATCCAGGCTTGCCTTACGCTTCTTGTCCTTCTTCTTCTTTTTCTTTGCTGAAGCGGCAACATCCTCGTCCATAGCATCTTGACCTGCCTTGAGATGTCGAGCTACTTCCTCCATGACATCAATATTCTTACGTGGTGCAGCTCCGGTTTCATAAAACTTGAGACGTTCTTCCACTTGATCTCTCAACTTCTGGCCATAGGCATTTGATGGTTCGTCGGCAAACGAATCAATACGTGTAGCAATTGAGCATTTGTTGGCAAGATACCGTGATATCCTACCCTTGTTCTTGGCATCTGCTCTACCAATAAAGGTTGAATGGTAAATGAGACCATATTTGGGAGTGTTTCCCTTGGTTTTGAGTGCTCGGAAGAGAGCCTTTTCTGCACCAAGGATCTGTACAGTTGAGGCTGGGGCTTTGGCAAGATTTGTCAATGATCCCGCCTAGTTGCGATATATAGAAAAGCGTATGTTGTGAGTCGACTGTCCTTGTTCATAGTCGAAAAGTTGGTAAAGAAATTCAGAGATATTCAGACACCTTACCTTGCTAATCAATCGGGCAGCCACAGTATCACCAATCAAAGTACTTAAGTTTGGTGCCACAACTGTCATCTTATCAGTAAGATACGATGCCAACTGTTTCCTATACTCAGCAAGCTTGACCATTCTCTGTGTAAAATTCACAATATTTACCATATCTACCGCACTGCAATCCATCCCCATAGATGTTCGTGCCGCTGCCACAACTGCATTGGCAACATCTTCATCTCCGATAATTTCAACCAAGCCTGCCAATTTATCTTCAAATGTATTCCCTCCCATCTCCTCATCACCATCATCATCCTCCCCTCCTCCTCCTCCGCTTACACATAGTGAACGCTTATCCTGAATAAATGCAGCACATCGTGCATACATATAGTTATCCTTCACAAGATCCTTTAATTCTGGGAAGTGCCAAGAGTACCACTCACGAACACGCATGGCAAAGGTATTAAGATCCTTATCCATCTGATCTAACAAAGCAATACTTTGGATAATCATATTATCAGACCTAGCTGGATTGAATTTGATTTTCCCACGAGAGTAGGAATGTCCCAAACCAAGCTGAGCTTGTGATGCCGATCCTCCGCCTAATCCCTTAACAAAGTGTGTCATATGTAATCGACATCCTCGTAGTACCTCACGTACAGTCTCATCACTACGACAACTTAATCCTGGCATACCATCGGCAATCGCAGTGGCCAACGCTGGATCAATCACACCCAAGGCAAATGCTGGTGGCTTCCCCTCCTTCTTTTTCTTAATCTTTGGTAAATTCATTTCCAAGAAGGCATGTAATCCATCAGTACAGGAATGTTCACTAATGGCATTAATACTTGATAATGCATCCTCGGCTGATTCGAATGGTTGGAATGCTTTAAGTTTAATAGCACGGCTGAAACGATCTAAGTCGGTGACTGTATCCATTGATCCCTCGAGGAGGGCACCGATTTCCTCAAAGGCAACTACCTCAAAGAGAGCATAACCTGCTGCAGATTCGTGTAGGACAAAGAGTGCTTTAGCGTCACTCATTTTATAGATGACTAATATTGCTGTTGATAATAGGTATGATTATTATTTGTCTCTTGATTATTGTAGATGGTTGATATCAATTAACAATTATTAGATCATAAAGCTTAAAGCCATTGATGTTATAAAAAGTTGTGGTGTTTAGTGTTTAGTTTGGTCGTATTGAAAGTAGATTCTTACCTAATATCCATGATAGGTATCTCCTCTCAAAGATAACATCTTTCTTGTGGGCTTTCTTGCATGAAATCAACGCTTTGCCGCCACCTCGTATGTGATGATAGTAGGCTCTCACAAAGATAGTTGATACAGGTAAAGGTAAACTGGCCGCCTACTTAGTATATCAGAGAATAAAACGAAACAATAATGGTGGCTGCCGTCGTCGACGGCATTGACATGCCAAGTATCAAGATTAGGTAATTATTACATGAGTTGTTTGTTATGTTTTGCTCTACAATATTTTGCAATAAGATGTACTCAATAAACCATTACAACTTACTAAAACAAAACACAGACAAAGTATTGCAAATAAAGTAACATCCAAAAAGGCAGAAAAGGGATACACTCTATCGGAGGAGAAATGTACTGATTGTGATATGAATCTATTATTATCATCTAATGGTAAATCTGAATGTAAGGTATGTCCTGCGATTAAGAAATGGGTACAACGTAAGAATGATAATAATGATAACAATACTACTGCTGTCAAGAAGGATAATAACGTGGATGTACGCGATGAGGTAGTAGTAGTAGAGGAGAAGACAATGGAAAAGGAGGAGATGCGAGATGATCCAGAGGAGGATATCAACCCATCATTCAATACAAGTGTTAGTGTTGAAAGTCTAGTTGAACACTTTGAAAATATAAAGGTAGTCCAAGAGACAGCAACGAGTAATACCAACACCTTGACAGCAGTAGGGAGTACTGATTCAGATGATACTGACGCTATTCGTGAACGTGCACGTCAAATTATTATGAATGCACGGAATGGAAATATGTGGGATGATAATAATGATGATGACTCTGATCTTTCTGAAGCCGAAGAGGAGGAGGAGGAGGTAGAAAGAGAGAGTGAAGATAGTGATGATATTGATAACAAGTCTTCATCAACTGACTTCTCAACATCGGCGGAAAATGTTGATATAAAGACGACATTCTCTAGTGATTCAATGGAGGATGCCTTTTTGCAACAAAGAGCAGCTGCTATTATCAATCAGGCACGTATGAATCTTCTGACTAACTCTGATGATGGTGATGAAGATGATAGTACATCGATGGATGAAGTGGAGGGGAAAGGTGATGAGACGGAGAGCCTTTTAGCGCCTGAATCTCCCGAGGAGGTAGTCGATGAAACTGAAGCGGAGGTAAACCCATCCTCCTCAAGTGCAGAAGAGGAGACCAATACAGGAATGGAGCTACATGATGCCGCTATTATTATCCAATCTACCACCAGGGGATTCTTAGCAAAGAAACAAGTATTAGGTTTGATGTTCAGGGAGTATGAAGAAGAAACAAACTTGGATGAGTTTGAAACACTTGTGAATAATCCAACTGAGGAGACTGATGATGACGAGAAGGAGGAAGATGATCAATATGTTGATGTTGATATATCAGTTGACAAACAGGAAGACACTATTTCAGAACCAGAAATGTTAGAGCCAGAACCTCAGCAAGAGGAGAAGCTTGAGTCGGTGGATGTTCATGTGCAGTCAGAAGCGGCGGTACAGCTTGCACCAGTAGCACCTGAGTCAGAGAGCTTGGAAACATCGGAGAGATTTGATACAATTGATGAGATGGTTATTCATGACATAAATCAGATGAAGAATGCCATATCTCCTGTCGTACAAGAAATGAAGAAAGCATTGAATTCTTCTCAACAGAAACTAAGTAGTACAGATGTCGGCAAGACTGCCAAGTCTCGAGGCTTCTTTGCCGAACTTGCATGTAAGTTTGATGATGCAGTGTCGGGTGCCCTCGGAAGGGCAGTCTCGTGTAATATGGATGTGGACAGTATGCTAGGTTTTGGAGAGGAGTATGATGAACTTATTGAGCAAGGACGAGCAAAATATGATGCTCAACTTATGCTACTTGTTATGCAAGGCTGGATTGATTCTCATAGACCTTGCCCTCGTTGTAATAAGAATTTCATGCTCAACCCTGAAGATGGAGATATGATGTGTGCCGGTTGTGACGACGTTGGAATGATCAATCCTGATCTGACACCGGCTGAGACGTATGCTCCTCCTTCCTCCCAATTAGTTGCTATGCCAGAGCATCTTGGTTGCCATAATGACTGGGTAGATGACGCTCCTGTTGTTACTCATCACAGTCCTCTGCCAGTTATTCAGGAATGGTCTCATGCTAATGATGACATGGAGAACTCATCTGGTGATGCCAATGTTTCTAAGCAATTGCAAGACGCAAAGCTTCGTATTGAGGATGCCAAGAAGTTCATTGTTAGTAGGAGCAGTAACAACCATAGGATGACTCCTACTAGAGCGCATACTGCAGCATCTCCCTCGAGGTCTGTCTTGGGCAATATGATCCCCAAGCATCCTGCCTCTAATCAAATGAGTTCACCTTCATACTCACAGACCTACAACAATGGCATGGGAAGTTTGATGAGTGCTGAATCGAATATGACTCCTGGTGGAACACCTAATAGTGGATATCGTACCCCAGTAGTTCCAGATAAGGTTTTCTTTGTCTAATTGTCTGAGATATACACTATGTTTATGTGGAGTTGAATAGAGATGTGTTTGTTTATAGAGTAAACCAGTGGTTGCGGTTTTGTTTTTGGTGGTAGATAGTTCCTGAACAGAGTGTATAGATAACGTGGGAGAGATTATTGTAAATAGAGAATCGTAAGAACTAAGTGTTACCGTTTTGTAGATACTGAAGCATATCCATGTTTTGTGAATGGTACATTCTACTTTCATAGAAGCTACACTTGAATAATGAATATTAACAATTCTGATTCTTTATACTTTTATATATTTAGTTACGTCCCTTCTTTACTGCGGCAACCTTCTTAACACCCTTGGCAACTCTGTTGGATCTGTATACGGCAGTATATTTAGCAAGAGCAGCTTTCTTCAAATCAGGACGGTAATAATTATCGATAGCCTGACTCTTGATTGTCTTCTCGGTACGACGGAAATTCTTATTCAATGCAATAGAAGCCTTGCCACTCTTTCCACTAGTACCGGCCTTCTTTGTCTTCATGGTAAGAGATCCACGGTTGTCATCAGTGGCAGAAATATCAATTGTCTTGGAATTGGCAATACCAGAGTACTTGTATGTTGATCTGCTCATGAGGTTACCGCGTTCAACGGAGAAACGGATTGAACCAGATCGTGAAGTACGGCCACTCTTCTTCCTCATGAAGGAGTTGTTGTTCTTTACAATTTCCCATACTAGGGAGTCTGCTGCAGCTACCATTTTGTTATTATATGTTTTTTTTTATAGTAACTAATATTCATGTGGTGGTGTAGTGAGGAGGAGAAATTAGACAAATGATAAGTGTGAGAAATATATAGGAATCATTGCAATCTTAATAATAGCAATATCAAAAGATCTCTCTTCCAGCCACAGAGAAGATGAATGCATTGGAACCATTGCAATATTAACATAAGCAGTATCACAAGGCCTCTCTTCCAGCCACGAGACTGCTGCTAGAGAGAGCCACTATCACTACATCATGTGTTCTTCTGCCCTATGAGCCATATGGACACCGATAACCTACACTTGTATCATACGATATAATCAGATATAAGTGCCTTTCTATCAACAACACAGCGCCGTTCTAGAGAGATCTATATCCCATCGTCTATCTCACCTTGATTGCCTTACTAACAACACTGTGTAATGTGGCAAAAAAATTTACCTGCCGTACTTAATTTTTAATATTTGACAAGTGGAATAAAAAGAAGTTCCATACATGTCCCTTCATTGATTGCAGTGGTGAGTGTAGATCTATTCAACCAATGCTGGTATTCTTAGTTGGTTGGAATATATATGTTTATCGTTTACTTGGAGATAATGAGTTTGGTTGGATGGCATGGTCGATCTTTTTATCAACAACATATACACAAATTACATGTTTGCTCACGATATCTCCTCTTTGCATTATCTTTTCCTTTCCTCAACAGTTATAATTATAAATAATATAGTTAAATATGGGTTGTTACAAATATATGGAAGAGTTGTGGCGTCACAAGCAGAGTGATGCCATCCGTTTCCTATTGCGTGTCCGCGCTTGGGAATATCGTCAACGCCCCAAGATCACCAAGGTACCCCGTCCCACACGTACTGACAAGGCCCATCGTCTTGGATACAAGGCCAAGCAGGGATATGTTGTTGTACGATGCGGTGTCCGTCGTGGTGGACGTAAGCGTCCTAACCATCGTGGTATGGTCTTCGGTAAGCCCAAGCATCAGGGTATTAACCATTTGAAGTTCAACCGTAATCTCCAAAGTGTTGCTGAGGAGAAGGTAGGACGTAAATTTTCCAACTTGCGTGTCCTTAACTCATACTGGGTTAACCAGGATGCTACCATGAAGTATTATGAAGTTATTTTAGTCGATCCATCCCATACCAAGATCCGTAATGATCCTCGTATCAACTGGATTGTTAACCCCGTGCACAAGCATAGGGAGTGCAGAGGTCTTACTAGTGCTGGTCGCAAGGCTCGTGGTTTGCGCAAGAGTGGTCATCGTGCCAATAATATCAAGGGAGGTAGTTCTCGTGCCGCTTGGCTTAATAGGAACATGCAACGTCTCAAGCGTTATCGTTAAACAACAACTTAGTGCTAATGTTTGTGCTTTCTTGGATCATTGGTTGGGTAGTCTAACAACCCTAATTTTAACCTAAGAGCATGTCAAA
>Ga0214477_101566_pt1 | contig 10428 bp, 9 predicted proteins | sample M1_20Mar14CPVII9_FD_165058 | JGI IMG/M metagenome (GOLD analysis project Ga0214477, IMG submission 165058) | Marine eukaryotic communities from Monterey Bay, California, United States - M1_20Mar14CPVII9sort6BwellC16 | ecosystem: Environmental > Aquatic > Marine > Unclassified | place: USA...
CAGAAATAATGAAGCACAACCGCACAACAAAACATCACATAACGTTGACAACATCCTACAATACATAGTCTACTGACTCAACAGAAAGTTACTTCCATATCATAGAGTTTATATATCATAATCGAACTATCATACGTAACTACTAAGATGTTGATGCCCAAACTTACATTGATCGGGATCGCTTCCTCCTTTAAGGTTGGTATATGCGACGATGTAAACACCACCATCGTACCAACAACATCAACTAAGAGTATGTCGGTTATGTTGGATGGGAAAGTAGTTCAAACTTCGAAACATACAGTAGATCCATTTATTCGTCCACCACGAGGAGTCGCTACTCAGCAAGCGATTGGTATGCCAGGTGATTTTGATGGATATCCTCGAATCATTGCAACTCCGTTTGATACCATTGAGTTTCTAATGCGGCCAGTCAATCGAGTAGGGGACAATACACAGCGTCATGGAGTGTATGTGATTACTGATAAGAGTCTAGTTCAAGACTATTTGGCTGGGAAAAGCGAGCATCCCTGTGGTGAGCCAGTTTATACCGATGAAGATCTCTGTCAAGTAGTGGAGTATGAAGGCATCAACGCAACTTCTTGTCCCTCAAGAAAAACACTATTCCCTCTAATGGAAATCTTTGGATCTTCTGGATATATTCCATACACGGCATTTGATTTGGGTTCTTTGGCAGAGAAGTATGGTGTTGAGACTGATACCGGCAGCCGTATCATCGCTTTTGATTGTCCTTGGATCCAAGGTAGGAATGATGAGGGCGGAGGACGTACATCTCATTGCATCGGGGGTATGTATCAGATTGTTGAAGTTCTCTCAAAAGAAGCGGTTCTCAAAGAATCTTCTACTGCTGGTGTGGATATGACCATGTCACCCTCAGAGGATTTGGAAGTGGAAACTATGAATGCTGCTGCTTCATCTGCGTTTACAGTTGGTAGTTCTATCTTCTTATTGGCTGCCTCGTTTGCTATGCTTCTTTAAGTATATCTAGTAAATAGAATGTAATAGACAAACTTACTTCTAGAGATTAGGTAAGACTGATTATACTACTTGATCATTAAGCTCGATCAATGCACAGTATTCAAATCTGAATTCAAATGATGTCTGTCATCATTTTCGATTTACAGATTCTTCACCATTGGAATTCGTTATCAAATCGTCGATGGTAATAGCTTCTTCGTTACTCATTTGCTCTGGATCTTCATCATTCTCTCCACCCCCGACGTCTTCTTCATCGTCCTCATCATTCTTCTTAGTTGGCATGCGTACATACATTATCAATGCCAATACAGCCAAAGAAGCAAGTACTATACCCGTGATAGCCCAACTAGACAGCCCTCCGGCAGTTGTTTCGTCATCATTTCGTGTATTGTCAAAACCACCGCGGCCAGGATTATCTACAATACCAGTAATCAACACAACACTAGGACTTTCTGATGGACTAGCCGATGGTTTCATTGTAATTGTTGGACTTGATGTTGGTATTAAAGTAAGAGTAGGATTATCTGTTGGAGATTCACTCAAAGTAGGAGCATTAGAAGGGGATACACTGCCAGTGGGTTGATATGTAGGACTGTTTGTGATTGGCTTCGATGTTGGCATCTTACTTGGACTATCCGATGAAGGCTGACGAGCTACTGTATAATCATCTGCAAACAAGTTGTTGTTTCTAGCTGATGGTGATGAAGAAGAGGGGTCAATAGTATCTTCTTCATCATCATCAAAGATACCCTCCTCTCAGTCGGTGGCAAGATGTCATCTCCTATTGTTTCCATGGTTAATGTTATATAATACTGTAATTGTATATCCATACTATCTGGATCATCGGAGTTAATACCCTGTACATTTAGATTAGCCCTAGGTCCTTGGCAGCAGTTGGATGATCCACCTCGCATTTCACATTGACAACTTAGTGTAACGAATGCATACTTGTTTTGATATGGTAGATCAGTATAGGTTGTTATATTGTTGAGTGTGTAGTATCCATTAGACATACCGTCTGAGAAGATTAGATATTCATCAGGATATAGATGTCCATTATCATTTGCAGATGCTTCGAGTGTTGATAGACATTTGTTTGAGATGTAAATCTCTTCTTCTTCTTGGATATGACGACTATGGGAATCGGCGGCTATTGAAGGTACTATATCACCTTTGATATTGCTGTGTGTTTCATCTCTAGTTCTTATAGCTTCATAATTTGATGATGATGATGCACGTAGGTAATGACGAGAAGATGCCGAAGCTATCGATACATGTTGACCACTACAGCAAGCCAAGAGTAAAGCAAAGATTTGTCGAGATGCCACCATATTTTTTGTTTGATATAACGAGTTGTTAGACAAAAAACAAAAGAAGCCACTGCCTATCTAATATATACTGTTATGTATTGAGAAAGATTGTGTGTGTGTTGCAAAGGATCTCTGGATCCAATCAAACTACAACTAGTTGCAGATCGATACTACCAATTCATTTTGTAACTCTTGTCACAATATATATCTCGTCTGTCCGTCACATTTTGTTACATATGTTACAAATAAAGGATACCATTTTTGCATCCGTAGAAATTTAGAAGTTGTTGTTTTATTGGAGCAATAATAGACAGGATGTTTGCCGCACGAAGAGCCATTACTAAATTGGGTAAGTGTTATTAATGATCTGCTATAAATTACGATTCTGGGGATATGCTGCTCTTTTTCTAGGATTGTTTTGATTGTATATGAGGTATAATTTTTGAGTTGGAGGCTTGGTGGCCAATGGCTAATGTTTGAGGTGTTATGCCCTTATTTGGAGGATTTTATGGGGATTAAATTGTTTAATGTATTGTCATGAGGGATATATATTAGGCGTATTGTAATTATATTTGAGGGTGCGTAATGGGAGCGATATGTCGGAGGAACCACACTAAAATTGCACAGGTGGTGGCCATTGCAATTACAGGCCTAACGTATCGATATCTGGCAGGAATTATACCGCGTATTTGCGGTAGTATTAGAGGAGTATGTTTACGTGTGCAGTGAGGGATTGGTTTGTGGAGTAGTTTTAGCAGGGTGGCGGTGGTGTTATTAATCTCTATTGAAAAAAATAATACTAACCTAACCCCATTTCTATCTCTCTTTCTCATTCTCTACGTCAATATTAGGCGGTGCCCGTGCCTTCAGTAACACTGCTAGTGTTACCAGTGCTGGTAAAGTTACCCAGGTTATTGGTGCCGTTGTGGATGTTCAGGTGAGGATTAAATTATAAGTTTGTGGAATTAGTTTGGGATTAATATTTGCTTGGTTTAAGGGTGGTGGGGTGAAGGATAACGATTATTAGACGGGGAAGTGTTAACGTGACTGGGTAAATGGTTGAGAATATCATTATTCGGATAAGGGCCGTTTAGTCGTTGTTCAATACGCCCGGTTAAAGATTTGGAATTAATGAGGAATTAAATCCTCAGATAGACAAAAAAAATAGTGAGGAAGGATTAATTAGATTGAATTGAATCTAATGGGATGCATCGATAAGAATGGCAAGGAAATAAACATACGCAATTGCACCCTGGAATTAAATTGTTTTATTGGGTTATTGGAGTGGATGGGTTTCTTTTGAAGAAATGTGCATATCATGTGCACATTTTTTTTTAATCCAAACTAATGCCATTCTTCCTTTTCTTTTACAGTTCGATGAGAAACTTCCAAAGATTCTGAATGCCCTTGAGGTTGAAAGTACCGGGGAGCGTCTTGTTCTTGAGGTTGCACAGCATTTAGGAGAGAACACTGTCCGTACCATTGCTATGGAGTCCACGGATGGTCTTGTCCGTGGCCAAAAGTGTGTCGATACTGGTGAACCCATCCAGGTGCCCGTTGGACCTGAAACTCTTGGACGTATCATCAATGTTATTGGTGAGCCCGTCGATGAGAAGGGACCCATCTTCCCCAAGAAGGGAACTGAAAAGTTCGCCCCTCTTCACAGAAGTGCACCCACTTTCACTGAGCAGGGTAAGTCTCAGGAGATTTTGATCACTGGTATTAAGGTTGTTGATCTTTTGGCTCCTTACGCCAAGGGTGGTAAGATTGGTCTCTTCGGTGGTGCCGGAGTAGGAAAGACCGTCGTTATCATGGAACTTATTAACAACATTGCCATGAACCACGGAGGATACTCAGTCTTTGCCGGTGTTGGAGAGCGTACACGTGAGGGTAACGATCTTTACCACGAGATGATTGAGGGAGGTGTTATCAAGATTGATGAGAAGACTGGATCAACTGAGGGATCCAAGGCCGCTCTTGTATACGGACAGATGAACGAGCCCCCAGGTGCCCGTGCCCGTGTTGCCTTAACTGGTTTGGCCATTGCCGAGTACTTCCGTGACGAGGAGGGACAGGATGTGTTACTCTTCGTTGACAACATTTTCCGTTTCACTCAGGCTGGTTCCGAGGTGTCTGCCCTTCTTGGACGTATTCCTTCCGCTGTCGGATACCAACCCACCCTTGCAACTGATATGGGTGGATTACAGGAGCGTATTACCTCCACATCCAAGGGATCAATTACCTCAGTACAAGCCGTTTACGTGCCTGCTGATGATCTTACAGATCCTGCCCCCGCCACCACCTTTGCACATTTGGACGCCACCACCGTGCTTTCACGTGCCATTGCTGAGTTAGGTATCTACCCAGCTGTCGATCCTCTGGATTCTACATCCCGTATGCTTGATCGCCGAGTAATCGGCGACAAGCACTACGAGTGTGCCCGTTCTACACAAAAGCTTCTTCAAGATTACAAGGGTCTTCAGGATATTATTGCCATTCTTGGTATGGATGAATTATCAGAAGATGATAAGCTTGTTGTTAGTAGAGCACGTAAGGTCCAAAAGTTCATGAGTCAGCCTTTCCATGTTGCCGAAGTTTTCACCGGAACTGCCGGAAAGTTTGTTAGCCTTGAGGATACCATCTCTGGATTTGAACAAATTATCAATGGAGATTATGATGATCTTCCAGAGGGTGCATTCTACATGGTTGGTGATATTGATGAGGTTAAGGCCAAGGTATGTTATTGATTGTTTGTTTATGTGTGCGTATTGTTTGTTTGTTGATCGGTATCTCACACACTCCTTCTCCTCCTTCTCTCAATAGGCCGCTACCATGGCAGTATAATGTAAATTTGTTATGTAAAAGAGAGGGGAGAATGGAATGGAATAATAGAAGAATAAGGAGTTATTTTGTCGAAAGTGTATGCAAGTGAACAATTCCCTTGTGTATGACAATAACCATAAATAGACAATCAATCAAACTACTTCTATGCTTACAATCCTACAATCTGAGTATTAATACAAATCCCCCCTCCTTAATCTACAACCGCGTCCTCCCGTCCCTCACCTACTAACTCTACTCTTCCTCGACAGACGTCGTCGAGGAGGCAAACTCCTTTAGATTCTCTGCAAAGCCCATTAACACCTTGTGCTGTGACCACCTTAAATTGGTTGCCAGATTCATTGCAAGAAGGGAACCTGGTTCAAAATCTTCTTCCGTATTAGATTCTTCCTCATCCGGCTCTGTAACTAAATTAAATGCCGCCTCCGTGGCTCTTTTAACTATAGCTCGAGCAACAAACGGCGGTAGACCATCACTATCTCCCGACTGCACTTGTTCAATCTCTCCATCTTCATATGACTGATCTAATAAAGATTGTGCCGCGGCTACCTCCACGAGATCAAAGGGTACCGATTGTGTATCCACCTCGAATCGTTGACCATGCATGAATAATTCGGCTACACATGTGTTTTCATCATATTCTGGAACAAATCCGTAGGATGTTAGTGCCTTCCATGCAGGTCGAGCACTGTCTCCATAATCAATAAGTACTTCCTCGCCCTTTGTCAAATCACGAGTAGCCCTCACAACTAACTTGGCATTCTCCAAATCAAAATTAGCACTCTCAATACCATAAATGGCATTACCACTACCCTTGCTGAAACTACCATGATTAATATAATCAAATATAGGGGCCAAGATACGAAGTGGTGGTCCCCACATTGCACCATCATCACACTTTCTTTCCACACGACATGCACGTGTCTGTACTATGTCTAACGCATCATGACATTTCCTTTGTAATGCATCCATATCTAATAATAATTCTTTGACATCATCATTATTCATCATACTCCATCCTTCGACATCTAGTGCAGCCTTTAATTCTTCGGATAAATCCATTACGCTATTGGCTCGGGCAAAGTATGCTGAATCAACGGCAAGTTCCAATGCTGTACATTTCGATGTTGACAATACGTCCTCATCCCAATGTACGGGAAGTGATGCACGAAGGACATCATTCTGTGGTAGCATACTTGACCATATCTCCCGTCCCAGTTTGAGCTCTTCATTCGCATCAAGTTTGTCGGTAGTACTATCTCTGCCTTGATTTAATTCCATATCTAACACAGACGCAGCCAATCTAGTAGACCAAGCAGATGGATTATATCGTTCTCCAACTGTATCAACCTCCTCATTCTCACATTTATTATTATTATACCAATTTGGTGGCTCGTCATCTCTAAAGCAAGATGAGATTGGTATAGATAATATAGCATCACCTTCTTTTATAGAGTTGGTAATACATACACCTCTTTCACCACTTTTGTTATTAGAGAGGTAGAGGTTGTTATTGGGTGTAATGTTGAATAGTTTACACATTTTTTGTAGACAGAGGGAGCCATATTCCTTGGAGGGGTCGTCGATATTGTTATTGCTGTTGATGGATGCTTTGGGAGCAGCGATTGTAAATGCCACTTTGACAAATGATTTAAATGGTGCCATTATTGTTGATATAACTTATGTGTTGAGAGATATTCTTTGTTGATGTGTGATGGGGGAAGTTATTGCAATGGGCTCAAACTTTATTGCAATTTTGTGCACATCATATGCAAACTTTCAAAATGAATCTTGTCGATTGAAGACAAGATAAGCAACAGGTTATATCGTCACTTGTGCTCTTCCCTATTGTACAAGGTGCTTATGAATATGTAGCGGCAAAGGCAATATACTTGAAGTGGGAAGAGGATACCGCAACTATGTAAAGCATACTATGTACCAAGGTAGAAAATAGAAAGATTTATATAATAATCATTACATAAGATTCGCTTCAAACCCAAAAGATTATTATCTATTACATGTATTAGTGTTACACCCCTAGTCACGAGGAAAACAATGCATGTACAATTTGAGAGTTGTTGATGTAAATAAGCATTCTCTCGCCGCCAGCTCTAGAGTGCCTACGCCTCTACCGCTCCCTTCGATACTATGCTACAATATACCTTTACATGATATTGCCTTACGCAGTCTTCAACTCATATTGGGAAGAATACCTTATCCTTTTGGATATTTTGCAATGATGTGACCTTGATATGATGGATAGTTGCATCTCACTGAAGCCTGAGACACAGATGACATGAAGCTTGATAAAGGCTAACAGCAATACTTACAAATAATATGGCATCATCAATCATCATCATCTCTCAGCGGTACATATCATCATTAATGTGAGCCGATATCTTGTAACACTTGTAACAAAAAGCGAAGTACATATGTAATGCATATGTTACGTGAAGTGTTTCGGAGGCCTGAGATGCCTGTCTCAAAGTCTACTGTTTTTTGCCGTTTTTTAGAAAGCACAACTTTACAACTCTAGGCACATAACACCATAAAACAAACACCTGCCCACAATATCACTATCTATCCTACCTATATCTCTACCAGATTCTCATAGGAATATTAAACATGTATCATCAATCCAAGTTAAAGATCACCGCCGCCCTCCTCGTCTTAGGCCGTTGCATCACATTCACATCAGCTATTGCAAACACAAACAGCAACGACTTCCATGTCGATTGGGTGATGGAAGATGATACCAACAATAACAACGATATTGCAGTCTACAAGACCAAAGGTTTACGTAATGGCTCGGTGGTGAGTAAAAAGTAGATCGACGCCATATGACACATGATGTGTTATTAATATCTTCTCATCATCATCTCATCTTTTTGTGCTCATTTCTCACCCCCTACTAAAATCCGTAATGCTACTACTTCAATACTGTTGCAAATAGACTTCGGTAAGTACATATAATATACATCATTGTTTCACATATAACATAGTGTGTAATTTCTCATTGAACTTTCAATATATTGTAATCTATTGCAATCAAACGATGCCTGTGACTCATCCACAAACAATGTTGCATACAAATCATACACGACGGAGAAGATCCAAGCGCAGTCTTCTTCAGTGACTGAGACGTTGACCAAGAGTGGCAAGGCTAAAGCGTCAAAAGATAGTGATGATGGAGGTCTAGAAGACCTGCGGCAGATACTTGAAGAACAAGCACGTCAAATTGAAGAACAAGCACGTCGACTTGAAGAACTCGAGGCACTACCACAACCCGCCAAAAACTACATCTGTTACAGTGACGAAGATACACACCTCGAAGTATCAATCTTTGAACCAAACGCCAATGATTTAAATCCTCCAGCTAACAATATAGGTTATAACTTTGTCAATGTAACAGACTTCGATGGTCACTTTAACTTTGGAAAAGTCAATGTAAGTCTGAACCAAGATATCTTGGTTGATCTCACTGCCTCTACAGGAAGTCTATACTTTACGGGTAATTTTAATAGAGATCCAGATGGTTTCTCCGAGTTGGCTGATATTGCAGTGCCAGAGAATACAGACTATATGGAATTAACTGATTGGAACTCGGTGAATGAAGCGTCAGTCTCCATTGGCATTGAGCTCACCCCCTCTGTAGGTGGAGCGATTAGCCCTGTGCCAGAAGCCATGGTCACCCTAAGCTCCTTCGAGGATGTGTTTGCATGGGATAATGATGATGCGGAAAATGATGATGCCGTTCTTTTTCAGAAAAAGGAAATGTCTACTAATACTGCCAAGTATTTGTTCCCAAACTTGAATGCAGGAGAGTACAATATCAAGGTGCGCATCATGCTTAAAGTTGGGGCAGAGCTATTTGATCGTACTGGTATTGAAAACCAAGTATTAACAAAGGTGGTACTAGGTCCTCACTTCATCAAGGCATCTGTACTGGACAGCGAGGAAAGTGAATGTGCTGCAATTACCGAAATTACACGACGTGGGTAGAGATTTGGAAAGATAAGCGGGCAAATGTTAGATGTTAGAGTATATATTTTGACCAGTGAATGTATGGTAGACGATAAAATTGGGGTATCTTGGGAATTGAACTTGCTTCATAATATATGTATGTACACTTCTTCTTTGAGGCTTGAGGGTGTAGAAGTACAATGATATAGAAGCGGCTAGAGACGCTAATACCAATGATTGAATACTGTGAATTGATCGGTTTAATGTTTGTAGAAGTATCTTAAGTTTATCTATTACATCCTATTTGCTAGATTACGATACCTAAAGAAGCATAGCAAACGAGGCAGCCAATAAGAAGATAGAGCTACCAACTGTAAACGCAGACGAAGCAGCAGCATTCATAGTTTCCATGTCCAAATCCTCCGAGGGTGACATTGTCATATCCACTCCAGCAGTAGAAGAGGCTTTGAGAATCGTATCTTTTGAGAGAACTTCAACAATCTGAAACATTCCTCCAATGCAATGAGATGTACGCCCTCCACCCTCATCATTCCTACCTTGGATCCAAGGACAATCAAAAGCCAGAACACGGCTGCCAGTGTCTGTCTCAACTCCATACTTCTCCGCCAAATCACCCAAATCAAAAGCTGTATACGGGATAACTCCACTTGACCCAAAGATCTCCATGAGAGGGAATAATGTTTTTCTAGAGGGACAAGAAGTTGCATTGATTCCTTCATACTCTACCACTTGACAGAGATCTTCATCGGTATACACTGGCTCGCCACAGGGAAACTCAGTTTTGCCATTTAAATAGTCTTGGACGAGATTCTTATCAGTAATAACATACACTCCATGACGTTGTGTATTGTCCCCTACTCGATTGACCGGACGCATTAGAAACTCAATGGTATCAAACGGAGTTGCAACGATTCGAGGATATCCATCAAAATCACCTTGCATACCAATCGCCTGCTGAGTAGCGACTCCTCTTGGTGGACGAATAAATGGATCTACGGTATGTTTCGAAGTTTGAACTACTTTCCCATCCAACATAATCGACATACTTTTAGATGATGTTGTCGGTACGATGGTGGTGTTTACATCGTTGCATATACCGACCTTAAAGGAGGAAGCAATCCCGATCAATGTAAGTTTGGGCATCAACATCTTAAGTCTTGGTAGTATTATGTTCGATTATGATATATAAACTCTATGATATGGAAGTAACTTTCTGTTGAGTCAGTAGACTATGTATTGTAGGATGTTGTCAACGTTATGTGATGTTTTGTTGTGCGGTTGTGCTTCATTATTTCTG
>Ga0214477_101567_pt1 | contig 10427 bp, 9 predicted proteins | sample M1_20Mar14CPVII9_FD_165058 | JGI IMG/M metagenome (GOLD analysis project Ga0214477, IMG submission 165058) | Marine eukaryotic communities from Monterey Bay, California, United States - M1_20Mar14CPVII9sort6BwellC16 | ecosystem: Environmental > Aquatic > Marine > Unclassified | place: USA...
AACTTGAGAGTAACCAATACTAATCCAATGTGATGCGGGTATGATTGTTGCCAGACGTCGTGAACGGCGAGGTAGTACTGCTTGACTACTCATATCTTATACCGATGCGTATAATAGTTTATAATAAGTGTGTATGTTAGGCACAATATTTTATGAGCAGTAATGAGCTTTCTCTTTTGCAAATCATATGCAGCCCCGCCGTACCGACTAGAAACAAATACCCACCACCCGATAAACATCAATTGAACAACGTACCACACAGACTGTTCTTGTCTCACGAAGAGGGAGAGTGTTGAATGACTTTGATTGATTATGAAGAAAGTCAACTCCCGTCTCCCGAATCTTTATTATTATCAGCAATACGTAGAGAAAGGAGAGACAGTAAGTTGTATCTGAGGTGTATTATGGGCGTATTAATAAACGATCTACCAGCGGAGGCTTTAGCGGGTTTTATTATGAGATGAAGAGTAGCTCGTAAATACTTATACCGCCAAACTTGGGGAGAAAGCACCAAGTGGTGCAGATTTCCCATTCTCACTGCGAATGTTATGGAACATATTTTGCCAGGATATTTTCTCTTGCTCAATACAACCCCTATGGGCTGTACTTCTCTATATTCTTTGCAGTATACTCTTAATTAGCTATAAGTAGTACTGCCATGATTGGCTTATAATTCTGGCTGCTGTTCTACACGATATCCTTATCGGTATCCTCTTAATCTTTTATCAATGAGTTGCATTTGCGCTACCTTAAGCTCATGAGATATGAATAGTTCTCTTGTAATATATACACCCTAATTTATCTATTGTTGAACACTACTACTTTCTATGTACACGCTATCTTGCCATCTGCATAACACTAACAGGAGAAGATGATTGTTCACTAGCCATATTCATACTCGTTCGAGGTAAGCTTGCTTGTGATATCCTCCTCGGTTCACAACAATCATCTGTCATCTTTGATAGCAGACGTTTCTCAACTGTCCGTATTTCATTTGATGCAATATCATACCCAAGCTTTCGTGATAGTTGAGACCATATAACTTGCTTTTCTAATTCGGTCAAGACGATCGATTCATCTTCCAATGCTCCCGCTAGGCATGCAATACCGACTGATGATACCCTACATGTTGAGAAGTATATATCTAATGTTGCATTATCACTATGACTCATTGCATTTTCAAGTATGATATCTTTAACATCATCCCATTCCGATAGTAAATCGAGATAATGTCGGACATATTCCATTGGTGTTGTTGTCGATATATACACTCGATAGTCTAAAGCCGCTAGTATATCCTGTTCCATACATACAATATCATTTTGTTTATAATATCCTCGACATAGTTTGAGCAACATAGCAATACCAAGTTGGACAGGTTCATATATCTTAACAGCAATATAAAAACATGTAATGGCCACTAATTGAAATTGTTGTTTGCTTTGCAATACATCACATGATTTGCAATTATTGGAACTGAGATATCGATCTAGTAGTGACATTGATATTGTAACCGATTCTCTACTAAGATCGAATGCATCTACGACAGTGAAGCACCAGTCGATCATTGCCTTACGACATGCTTCGTTTACCTCGGCGGTGAAATAGTTTTTGATTTGTATTGTTGAGTTGTCTTCTTCCTGTAATCTCATTGCATTGATTCGGTCTAATATAATATCATCTTTATTGATCTGCTGTTGTTGTGATATATCAGGCGTCATTGTTTGACAATATGTTATAATAGATAGAGATATGTGTTATCGTCGATTGTGATGAGGTCGCTAGTAAATTGTGCTTTTGAGAGACTGATTGCCAAAAATTATGAGCGGAGCGTTAGATGAACAAGATTATGATATTGCTGAGTAATGATTATCGTCTCCGCTCTTGCATATAGTTGTATGGCGGCCGATGGGAGGATGTGTGATTAGTAGCTGGTCGAGCTTTCGTGAGTGTGCAAAAAAGTCAAGAGCAAAATTTCAAAGGATACCATTTTGAGGGTATCCTTTTATGAGAGAACACTGGAGGTTTGTACTTATTGTTTGATTGTTTGTGTTGTGGCATTGCAGGGATTAGCGGCGGCAATATAGGGATCGTTAGAGAAGATAACACGATATTATACCTCTTCATATAGTAGATATTGCCGTATTAGTGTCCTCGGCAATCGAGAGTATACTAAACGTACGGCAACCTACATAAATCTTTGCACAGAATTTGCATATCTTTTTAGTGTCTTGATATTGAAGTTCTTTTTAGAAGTATAGATTATGTCCTCCAACAACGATAACAATAATGCCGAAGGACAACCACCACCAGCTAAACGACAGAGACGTTCCTTGGGAGCATCTGACCGCGTAGTATTAGATGTCGGCGGTACGAAGTTTATCACATCAGCGTCAACACTAACTTCTAATTCTGCCTACTTTGCTTCTTTACTATCGGATCATTGGATTGAATCAAATAATGGAGAGGATGAGATATTTATTGATCAAGATCCAGTTCCATTCAAAGTATTATTAGCGTATATGCGTCAGGGTAGCATTAAGATTGATGATTTCTCTACAGAGGTATTATTATTAGCTGAATTTTTGGGTATTGAAAGATTATTACTTGCTGTAAAAGTACGATGGTATTGCAATATTGGCAAAGGATCTGTTCATACTACGGATAATGAAATCGTATCGGCATTTGATCAACAGCATGGGGGTATCATGAAGGCTATATCATCAGGTCTCTTTCAATACTTTCTAAAACAAAATGATATCGATGCGGAGAAGGAATTTGCTACGTTTCGCATCTTCAGGGAACCCCCAACTCCTGATGCTCAGCTAAGATATTCATACATGTTGAAAGAGATTGGAAAGTCAGGTCCAGAACACAGAACTGCGGGTATTCATGCTGCATTGAATGGTCTTCATCTGAAGGGGTACACACATTATGAAAGTCAGCTTAGAACAACAAAAGATACTTATACCTTTTCACGTAGGAAACATGTGACAACAATGAGCAGCGGCGGAGTGGCTGATATATTTATACCAAATGATAATGAAACAGTAGTTCAAGAAAGAGAGAATCAGGTCAAACAATTTGCAATTGATTATGTTAGATGGTGGAATTAATGGAATTCCTTTTGGTCATTTGATAGATGCACCAGCGGTATTCATTGAAGATGAATCAAGGAGGTCCAATCCTCTTGATGCTGCAGTTTTTAGAGAACCAGGCCCGTGGTTAGAAGACAATGGTTTTGTGACTCGTGAGATTGCATATGAAGACATTTTCAGAGAACGTTTCATAGAATCTCTAGCAGGGGGTAATGATGTGAATGTTAGTATATTTTCAAGGGTGATAAGTAAAAGCAGGGATGATGCATCTTGGTAGGTAATAGTAATAGTAGTATGTAAGTTGAGGGGGTTACAACACGCGGTAAAACTATAAGCTCACATCTATGTACTTCTGGCTGGATACTTACTTGTATACTTTGCAGGAAAGGTCTTAAAGTAACTTTAGTCATACTATCTATATCTGCATATTACAAGTCTATGCCATCTTCTCTATTATACTACACTATTGCTTATTAGTTCATGCACCATGGATCCTTGCACCATGACTCCTACCTATCCACACCTCTTTTATCTTTTGGAGATGCAACGGTCATTTTTGGAAGAACGATGTCATCATGAGGTGGTGGTAGGTATGTTAGTTTGGGTTGACTACAATATGCAGCTATTATCCTAAAGTCTATTTGGTAGCTTTACTGTTGAGATATATCTTTGCAATATACTACAAAAACCATGTCGACGGCGACATTCCGCAGTAAAACAAACTTTATGAAGTCGGTAGGTTTCATTTCATTTTTTTATTCCTTTTACTTTTTGCAATGATAATTACATAGTAATAATTCTCATATACCCATCTCTCTCGTATTGATATTTATATAGTGGAGACCTAGATCACCTCCATCGGTACGTCAAAGTATTTGCTTTTCGTTTAAATTGCAATTCATATCTCATGTTCTCAAATATCTTATCCCCCTCTCGTCTACACACATAACTTTATAGAATCGTGATCGTCTTGAATTATATGCACTTCACAAACAATCAGTTTCAGGCGACGCTCCAACGTCTGACGAGTCATCTACAAACTCGAATAGTTCATCATCAGTGGCAGACAAAGCAAAATTAACAGCATGGCGTAGTAAACGCGGCATGAGTCAAGCAGATGCAATGTCAGCCTATATAACTGAATGTGATCGACAATTGAAAGTTTATGGTACACGAGATTCTACTAGTGGTAGTTCAACTCCTCAAAGATCTCCGTTACGATCTCCAATGCATGCTCAACAACAGTCTAATAATAGATCTCCACAACGTCAAGCTGCTGCAAATGCTACTACTGAAACAACTAATACGCCAGGCACGCCACAGAATACTCCACACTACAATAATAATAATGGTTCTTCTTCACCTAATAACAACAACAATAAGAACGATCAAGGTGTATTACTCTGTCCACGAGGACTAGCGGCAATTCCACTACTATGTGCCGCCGCGGCCGAAAGTCGAAGTGCCTACCTAGCTCGATTACAGGTCACAGCACCCTCAAACGGTTGGTGGGCTAAGCAAGAAGTATTATGTTTAGAACCAACCAATCCATTAAGTATACCTGAAAAGTTAACTATTGGTACTGCTACACAGATTGAACGATTAAGTTTAGTTGTTAGTGATTATTTAGGTGATGGCAAGGCTGTATCGATATTAAGTCCACGAGTTATGCAAGCATTTCTATGGCCTGTACATAACATCTTTTTATGTGTTTGGATATGTTTGATATTGACGACAACGTACTTAGGCAGTATGGTAATGATGGTACAAACACTATTGTTTGGTGCTAAACGGACGAATGCACCACTTGGACGATTGTTCATGGAGGAAGTAGCACCATGTGCACGAGCTGTTGAGAGCTTATGTGAACAACATCAAGGTAAGCGGAAGTCAATTGTGCACAATGGTCACAACCCACCCTTTGATCTGTGTATTCTATGTTCTGATTGTGAAATCAGTGTGAATGTATATAGACAACATACTCACTTGGCCGTGGATTGGGTTGACTTGTGCATATGGTATGGTCTTGCAATTCCACTACCAAATACTAACCACCCTACTCCCTCTCTTCTTGGATATACTTGTGACCATTGCGTGGAATTAACTTCTGACTCCCCAAGTTATTGGAGTACGAGTTACGGGGTTATGTTTAATGCCATTGATGATTATATGTGACTTTACTAGCAGTTTAGTTAACAGGGTTGGGATATTGATTGGTAGCATGGTTTTTGTGGGCTTGACAGTTTCGGGATGGTGGTATTGGCTGTGTGTCGTGCCGTGGCTGGCTTTATGCGGTATATGTTTGGCTATTACGAGTGGGAATTGCTTTGCATTGATTGAACTTGCTGGGAATTGATGAAGAGATGACGACGAGATAGGATGCAGGGACATAACAAATTCATTTGCCAAACCTGATCCTACTCATACTTCCCTACTCAAACCATACCATAACATAAGCAAAGAGAATCTGATTGTACTGATTATGAGCATATGATATATGCACCTATCTATGCACTAACTTTGGAGAGAAGCGAGCTAGAGATCAGGAAGGATACCTCTACGGTATCCTAATAAACTAGCTAACTACAAACAACCCAACCATCCAAACTATTGTGTATTATTGTATAATACCGCATTGGAATAATGGAAAAGAGTTCATTATATATTATTTACCTAACGCCTAACCCTAACCAACTCTGCTCTGGCTGATTATTTCGTTTCGGGCTCTGAGATATTGAGTTCAAAGGAACAACACTTATTAAAGTCTTCATTCTTTGAGTTTGAGGGTGCACTTGCACCGACATAACATACACTATTAGTACAGAAATAGAAGAGCATATTTATTATACATCATACAATTCATAGTTACCGCTACTGGTCCTTGTTCGGCGGCGCTGCGGTCTATAATATTAAGTACAATAATAAAAATGAACACATCATGTGAGCAAAATGTTGAGCATACTGAAAATGGTAGTGATGCTATTGATGCCGTCTCTAGTGATATAGAAAAGATGAGTATATCAACAGATAATAAATCGGTATGTGCAAATTGTGGTAAGGAAGGTAGTGATGTTACAAACATTTGCAATAAGTGTAATATGGTGAAGTATTGCAATGCAGCATGTAAGAAGAAACACCGACAAAAACATAAGAAGGCATGTGAGAGAAGAGTTGCAGAGTTGCATGATGAGCAGTTATTTAAACAACCTCCTCCTAATGAAGATTGTCCAATCTGTATGGTTCGATTGCCATCACTTACATCGGGTTGTACATATAATGAATGTTGTGGTAAAATGATATGCTCAGGATGTGAACATGCATTTCAATCAAGAATTACTAAAGAAGAGCATGATGTGTGTCCATTTTGTAGAACTCCACCTCCCAACTCAGACAAGGAGAATGTAAAGAGATTCGAGAAACGAATGGAGCTGAATGATGCAAGAGCAATCTTCAATATGGGTTGTCATTATAGGTATGGAAGGCTTGGCTTACCTCAAAGCATGGCTAAAGCATTAAAACTTTGGCATCGGGCAGGAGAACTTGGAAACGCCGCAGCATACACTAACATTGGAAATGCTTATTATTTTGGTAGAGGTGTGGAAATTGATTTGAAGAAAGCAAGACATTACTGGGAACTAGCGACCATGAGTGGGAGCGTAATGGCAAGGCGAAATCTTGGAGTTTTGGAAGAGGAGAATGTAGGCAATATGGAAAGAGCATTGAAACATTACATGATTGCAGTGGGAGGTGGAGATTCTATTTCTCTGAATAATGTCAAAAGCACATATATGAGAGGACTTGCAACAAAAGATGATTATGCCAAAGCACTCCGCTCATTTCAAGCATATCTAGATGAGATTAAGACTGTTCAGAGAGATGAAGCTGCTGCAGCTAATGATGATAACAAATACTACGAATCTGCTTCATGAAAGTATAATCATCGTATTAGAGAATAGAATTACATGGAATAAACCAAGGATTAAGATTATCATCTACCTAAACGCCTTTCTAAAGTCATCCACTTTCTGCCTCATTTGATTTAAATCGGCATTTACCTTTGCTGCCACATCTGCTCCACGATCTTGCATTGCTTGGATATTAGCAGTCATGGCCGAATCTGTCTGTGTCCCAAGTTCACCGGCATCTACTCCCAAACTTTCCAACATGGCCGGATGCTCTATACGAGGTATACCCTTTAATGTCATGATCATTGTAAAGTCTGACGCCATTGCACTAGTATCCATTGAACAATCCCACTGAGCTCGAAACATATCAACAAGCATCTCCTTGGGACTTCCGACTAGCTTGAGCAAGACCTTAAGGAGCGAATGTGGATGTTATTAGATATGCCGACCCATTTGTACATTAGATATGATACACAATAACATATAATCTTACCTCGAGCTTCCGCGATTCCTTGTTTACCATCTTTGTATAAATGGCCGGAGCGATTGTAGATCCGCCTGATAGATTGGTATTAGCCTTAAGACGAGAAGAGGTAACCGCCTTCTTCTCTGCCTCCAACACAGGAAGTTTGAGTAGTAATGTTTTGATGCTGTACACGTCGAGGAGTAGTTGCTGTGTACCCATTTCACTTATCTTTTTCAGCCCTACTAATGCCTTGTAATAGGTCGATATAAACAGTAGGGCAAACTTGTCACAGAAGCTACGAAAGTATGATGATGGTATCAACTCTCGTACTTTACAAACAAATGGATGGACTGTGACGTGAATGCTTCGGACGTACGAAGATTCTTCTCCTACCATATCAAATGTTGACCAGTTTGTTTTAGCCATGTCCTTTAATGCAGCATCTAATCGTTGTTCCAAACCAGATACAAGGACGCGTATAGACTTGGCGGTGACGTCTTGGAAGGCACCTTGTTCTTCGCTCATATCGACCTTTTCCTTGTACTTGTGACCAATCTTATCACGGATTAGATCTTCTAGTGCCTAGTGTATTGGATGATGATAAGAGGCGTATGGGTGAGTAAATAGGATGTGGAAAAAGCAAATGAACATATGATATGCACACGTCATATGTCATCATCATCTTACCTCGACCGTATCCGCACAGTATTCACACGTATCGATAACTGAACACAAGATGTGAACACAAGATGTGAACACAAGACGTGAACACAAGATATGAACATGAGATGTTGTGAACATAAGATTTGAACAATAAAGAGTTCATACCGTGCATACATACAACTCACCATGACAAATGGTAACCTCCTCTCCGGGTGGGATTCGGTATGTAGTAGAAGACGATGATGATTGACCGCTTCCGCTACTACCTTGAATGTTAGATAACGCCATCTTGGCCGATATACCAGCCGAGTAAGGCTGTGGTAACTTCTTTTCTAACACACTAGCATAACCACGTAACTTCTTCTGAAATGCCCGTTGTAACAAGAAGAATGTCTTCTCTTTTGTTAATGCCGTACATCGTGTAATACTGTTCTTGATGTAGATGAAGAGATTGGTAGATGAAACAAAGACGGGACGTTCACCTCTAGCATCGACCTCATTATCTGATGCCGCGGCATAGAGCTGTTCATCCATGCTACGTTCTTCTAATGATACATACGGTGACATGTGATCATCAAATGTTGTAGAGGCAAGGCCGGCGAGTGATGTAACAGGCCCTCCAGAAGATGTGACAGCAGGTGTACTACTTTCCTTGCCACCCATTCTCTTGCGTCGTTCGTACTTGATCTTGATACCCTCGGGAGATTGTGCAGGAAATGCTCGACCTTGTGAATCGAATTCGAGGTCATCATCCTCGTCTGCGGCAGCTGCTTTAACTAATCCCATACTGTTACTAACATTTAAAATCCCCTTATCTTGGGTTGGGTCGATAAACTTAGTACCAAAATCACGAGATAACCATGCCATCATTTCTTTCTCAAATAGAATGGTCTTTTGTAATGCCTTGAGGAGTGCTGTTACGGCCTTCTCACCCTCGGATACACCATCATCATTTCCGTGGGTGGAGTTATTATTGCCATGGGACGACTTGTTTAACGAACTACCAAACTTTGACACGGCAGATGCGGCCACACCACTACTATTACTTCCACCTTGACCAGCAGCAGCACCACTTCTAAATGGTAATATCCTAACCGTATTCTTATTGTAATACTTCTTTAACGTAAATTTGAGGTGTCGGGCAGTCATCTCCAAGAATTGCACAGTGATACGATAATGTACATTCCATTCAGGTATAAAGACATTATTAAAGTTGAGTTGGAGGGATCGTAACTTGTTTCTAAACCATGTAAAACGATTCTCAACCGTATCCAATGATGATGGTTTGTTGGTATTCTTGTTCCTGTTGGGGCTGCTATTAGGCGTAGTAGATTCACTCTTTTTAAAGGAAGCGGCTGGTGCACTACCGCTAGACGTCTTCTTCTTTCCCATTGCCGGAGAGGGATTGTATAGTTCGTCATATTCTTGTAATTGATCCTTAATAAAGTCGGATATGAAACGTTCCTTGGACTTGGGACCCAGTGCCTCAATAACTAAACAAGCATCGGCCAATGTCTTTTGAACCATCGCACTCACAGGAACGATGGCGGCAGTCTCTCCATCTTCCCCCGTAATTGTAATCTGTTCATTATTCGGTTGTTGTTGTGATCCAACCTCCTGGAACAGCTTGACAATACCCTCCCATAATTGTCCTTTAATAACACCCTGTTTTAGAAGGGTTAGTGGGAGAGGTCGAGGATATAAGATGTGAGCATATGATGTGAGCATATGATGTGAGCATTTGATATTGCATGATAAATAGAGGATAAACTTCTATTCCAACCCCAACGCATCTATACCACAAAAACGCATTAAAGCAATACTTAATATGTCGCTCCATGAACCCTTCACTAACTCGATCCCCACCCCAAACAATCCCTAACACAAACATTCTATCCCCTCGAGTTGCAAGTTTATCATCCCTCGAACCCTCTTTATACACGTTATACATATACACCCCTCGGGCTCCCTTCCACAACAAACACAACACATACAATATACACATAAAATACAAATAATTCATCTATAAACTCACCACAGCATCTCGAACCTGTTGATGTTTATTGCAGTGGAGAGTTTAGGAGTAATGAACATATGATGTGAGCAGAATAATAGATCAAAAGAAGATACGTATTGAAACCCCATACAAACACGACACTCTATTCCACAATTGTAAACAAAAATCTCTTTTCCCATTCGTATATTACATTGTGCAAACATCCCCAACGCAACACATATCATATGAACATAAATAAACGCAACACATATATACGGACACACTACTCACCTGCCTCA
>Ga0214477_101569_pt1 | contig 10410 bp, 9 predicted proteins | sample M1_20Mar14CPVII9_FD_165058 | JGI IMG/M metagenome (GOLD analysis project Ga0214477, IMG submission 165058) | Marine eukaryotic communities from Monterey Bay, California, United States - M1_20Mar14CPVII9sort6BwellC16 | ecosystem: Environmental > Aquatic > Marine > Unclassified | place: USA...
AAGCTGGTAACTTGGGTTTGAGCAGCAAGAAAGTTATGGAGAAGAGGAAGAAGCTACTCGACCAATATCTCAAGTACTTGGTATCACCAAACAACTTGCTGTCTCGCTGTCCAGAGTTACTTCGATTCCTCGGGGCAGAGACACCATTAATCTCTCCAGGTGCCAGTGACAAAGTGGTAGATGAATATGGTCGTGAGGATATTAGACGAGTCGAGCTTGTTACAGACAAGTTAAAGGCAGGCATCGTCCAAGTAAAACGGGGCACAGAGCAGGTGAGCGTGCCAGATGATAATACTATGACCAATAATTCAAGGGCAGATGTGTCACTACTATCATCTGGTAAAGCGGAATCTATGGATGACAATATAACTGTATCAACATTGGGCACTACTACAGCAGGTGCTCAAGAAGAGTTGACTCCGTCCAACAAAGATAAATCAAATCAACAGAATAATGCAGCATTGAGAATGGCAAGGATTCGAGCTGGCGAGATACGCTTGAAAGATGTCCGTCGCTCCATTTTTCGACTCCTTAAACATTTATTTGATCTTGACAATGCTAGTTTCTTCCGAAGTCGAGTGATATCTGTTATAAAGACCATGTCAGTAGCCGTAGCTGGAGCTACAGATTTTCATCAAGTATTGTTCAACACACATGCTAATTACATGAATGGCGAGTGGATATCAGGCTGGATACATTTTTTAATTGATATGTTTTGGCCTAATGGAATGTTCTATACTAAAGAGCCTCCTCCTTCAGAAGAAGAGTTATTTGACCAGAAGCAGAATGCAAAGAAGATGCTTGAGAAGATGTTCCCCGATCAACTTAGGACAGTATTGGGAAAGCACACTGAGGATGGATTAGAACTGTTACATGAAATGCTTCAGAATAGGTTGGTATTAAAAAGCATGGCTTATATGATTATGGAAGAGATTTGGGTCGAACTATTCCCTGAATTAGGCGACTTTGTATCGGGCACGGAGTGTCTAGAGAAACAAGCTTAAACTATATTTAAGTTAAGATTAAGGAACTTTACTCTCCTTTCACATCGTCAGCTGTGGTATGATCTTCTGCCTCTTCTTCTTCTTTCTGAGAGAGCGCCTTCCTAAGTGCTGTATCCTGCATCTGCTTCATCCTCTGTACCAAATTGTCACCATTTCCCATTAATCCATATCCGTGCTGTGCTAAACCCCCAATCATGGTGGCGTCAATCTGTGTCAGTGATGGGGCCAACTCGGCTACCTTCTTTCGATATTCAAACTCACTCGCCACTGGATTGTATTCCAAATATACACCATCTAATTCTGTTAGTTCTCGGAGTTGTTCAATGTCATCAAAAGTTTTGATATCATTACCACTTATCCAGAGGTCTGTCAAGGACTTTATATGACCAAAGGGCGAAGTATCAACTAATCGATTACGAGACATGTCAATAGTATTCAATTGTGTAAAAGGTAATGCCAATCCAGTTTCACACGTTGCTCCCTCGACATCAATTCCATTATGTGCCAAATATAATTCTTCCAGTGTATTCACCTGTGCTTCTAGATTCTCAATCTTTGTCAGCCTATTCGCTTGCACGTCAAGTCGACGTAGTTTGGTAAGCTTACTCAATCCACCAATGTGTTCAATTTTATTCTTACCCAGCCACAACTCCTCAAGGTTAACAAGTCCTGATAGTTTATCGTCATCCATAACTCGGATACGATTAGCACCAAGATCAATCTTTCGCAATAACTTCAAATGTTTGATACCCTTGATGGATTTGATTTTGTTCTGGGCAATAAACAACTCTTGCAAATTCGAGCATACACTAACTGGACCCATGTCGCGTATGGCATTGTAACTAATATCCAACACTCGTAAATTCTTTCCTGGTAATCCATCTGATATGGACTTTTCCTTCTTCTCGTCCTCTTCCTCTTTTTCGACTAATTTGTCATCATTACTACTACCAATACTACCATCCAACTCTCGCAACTCATCAATCTGATTATCATACAGTTCTAATAATTCCAAATGTTTCAATTGTCCAATGCCCTCCATGGTACGTATTAAGTGTGATCGTAATACCAATTGTGTCATATTAGGTGATACCTTGGTATGCAAGTTACTTCCCATACGTGTGATCTTCTCTCCAGCAGTACCAACAATTGTTAATTCTGTCTCATTTGGATCAATATCGGTAACATCCCATGGATAACGTACGATATTGGCTGGATTTTGATCAATATTCTCAGCACATTCAGCCATGCGTGTCCATTCTAATGGCAGTGGGGCAACTACCGCCTTCTTCTGTTGTATTTGGTCTTCTGATTGCATTATTTCTGATGTCGGTGTATCATTATTTGAGATCTCCTCACTGACGGTGCCGGCGGCCTCGAAACTTGTAACTTCGCCCTGTATTGCAGGAGGTTCATTAGAAGTCTCCTCTGCCTTCGATTCCACTATATTCATCTTTGATTCTTCAATAGACATGGGTAATAAGCTCCTAGAGTTATTGTGTTGCCACTGCAAATATCAGTAGATGTTAGATCGCCATTCATTCATTGAGTAACATTTGTCAAGGTTGAATTCAATCAAAAGAGTGATATTTTCAATAATATTTGTTCTTCGACATTGGTGAAAGACCTCAATAGTAGACCTTCCTAACCGCCCCTCATCGGCAAAGCAAGTATAACCGGAAGCTAACAGACCAGCGTAGTGATACATCAGGTACGTGTGCAATTGTTGATATGATTTTTAGAGCTGTATATCAAGTGGTTTTATTTTTACAATTGATGTGTTCTTGGGTGGAGTTGTGAGTGGTTTATGGTGTCTGTCAATAATATTGAGTGGAACTCTATGATATTAATAGGGGGGTTGTGTAGTGAGGGATAGGTGAATAGTTTATGTATCGGCCACCAATTCTTTGTTGCAATTGGTATAATCACCGATGTACTATAAGATTCATGGAGGGTGTTTTGGGGTTCTCCGTCGAGGTCAGGTGGCGAATAGATGGAAATCTGACCTTGACCAACAACTCCTCAACTATGGATGGTGGATGATACGAAATACACAGCAGAAAAATATTGCAATTATCTATTGATAATGACGTTATCCATTGCAATAATCGTTTCCGCCCTTTTACTCACATCATATGCTCGTTTTCACCTTTATGCCACATACACCAACACTACACAGACTATAATAGAAAGATAACTCTATATTCCCACCACAAGTGATCCACCCACCATACGAATTATATCAGACGACTGTTAGTTTTGATATTATCGTCTATATAAAACACCACTACTACATCTTCTACTATCATGGCGCCAAAGAATCAAGCCCTCGACCGTAATAAGGACAAGGGTAAACTGAAGTCAACCGAGAATGGCAATTCCAACCTACTCAAAAAGTCCAAGAAACGCAGTACTTTTAGTGGACGTGCACCTCAACTTGATCCCCTCCTTCTTGCACGGGGTATGTCCTCACGATACCTATCGTCGAAGATTTCACATAAACTAACTCCCCTCCCCAAGGATGCTATCGAGAAGGATTTGCGTCACATGGATGCGTACCGTAATGCATGTAATGGGTATAATCAGCAACTGTTTGTATTTAAGAATCAAGATTTGGTGAGGAGTGGTTATTTTGGTACCTTTGCGCCTGTCCCCGGTGCCGATGGAGAAGTTCAACCAGCCGTAGCATCTTCTGCTCCCTCCCTTACTTCCAAGTCTTCCTTCTCCATGCCCATCAAGATTGATCCCGAAGAAGAGAAGCGTCTTTCCCTCCTTAGGAAGAAGATTCATCAATCGGAATTTGAACGCGAAAAGCTTGAGACGGAGTACCTCTCATTACGTGCACATTACGTTCATGAAAGTCAGTTGGTACGGAAGACTCGAGCCTATGAAATGGGCAGATGGAAGTTGTTGAAGGAGGTCATGACACGTAGGGGTAAAGTCTTGGGCTTGATGAGGGCCAAGATTGCCATGGGACGTGATATCGAGAGTTTGCTAAAGTATCGTGGCGAGTTGGCTAACAAGGTCAAGCTTGGAAAGGTTGATGTAGAAGATCCGGAGGATAACAAAGAAGCTTCAACCACAACCATGAATGGTGATAGTGCTACTAATGGAGAAAAGAAAGCAGGAGGTGTCACCGAGAAGAAAGCAGCCGACCTTGTTGAAATTTGGAACAGCATTAACACTCAGTTGAAGGCAGCCGAGAAGGCGTGCGTAGAGATTGAAACACCTGCAGTCTTAACTCAAATGGTCACTTCATCGGACAAAGCAAATGGTAGCCGATCACGTTCGCCCATTAGAAGTGATAGTAATGACAGTGGACGGAGAAAGCGTAGTGGTAGTATATCTGAGTCCGAGTCTAATACTCCTCCAAGAAAGAGTAAAAACTCCATTCCGCCAGGTTTGGAGCCTCATGTCATTCCCTGGGATTGCATGGTTGAGCCACAGACGCCTTATGAAGTTCCACTACTCTTATCTTGTTTGAGCTCGGCCACAGATAGAGCCGTAGGTTACGGTAAGTGCGCGATGTGTGTGTGTTAAGTATATGAATAGTTGATTATCTACATGCTTCTAACACATCGCCTTTTTTACCTAATCAAAGTAACCGACAAAACCAATCCGACCGCCATTACCTGGTTGGAATCAACTCTACCTGAATCGACGGCTGCATATGAGACTGATGCCGAAGATCTTGGTAAACTACGCGATGAGGCACGTATTCTCGAGGAGGAATTAAAACGCGAGAGTGATCGTAATACCGAGTTGCAGAAGCAAATCATTGCCTCAAGGTCGAGGAGTGATGAAATGGTTGCATTGATGCAGTTGATACGCACTGAAACAGAGGCAGTATTGGAAAGACATAATGTTGTAATGGAAACCCCCGAAGCAGTTGCCAAGTCAGCCGAGCTTCACAAGAAGCTACTTGAGGAAGAGAAGCTCAGGAACCCTACCGCCGAAGGTGAGGAGGAGAATGAAGACGATTCAACTTCAGGAGAAGAGGATGGTGAAGAGGAAGATAGGTCTGACGATGATTCTGTCGGGATCAAGGAAATCACTGTTGATGATAATAATAAGGAGGGTCAATCAGATGATGAAGGCTCGGATGAAGGTAGTGAAGACGAGGAGCCTCGCAGGAGCAAACGTCGCAGTGGAGGAGATGACGAGTCTAGTCTTACACCTCCCGATCAAAACAAGAAACGGCGGAGACTTTAATGAGATTGTATGATGGAGCGTATGGTGTAGAAGTCTTCATCTGGGATACTGCTTGGTATATATGTTCGACCAAAGCTATTAGTCAATTAAAGAGTTGTGGCTGCATTTTAGATCTTTATGAGAATAATGCTACTTAATAGTGTGTCTTTTGTGGTGTACCTTGATGATTTGGGTAACAACATGTGCATATCTCTAGGTATCTAAACTGCATTGTATGTCAAGAAACATAAGAGATCGCATATCTCTCAATAAGAGCATACACATTTAATAGTAAGTAGGAGAACAAAAGAGGTGATAAGAATAAGATCTAGCAGACAATAAGTAACGATGCGAGATATGATATGATAGCAAATCATCTGTCTAATACAAGCTTAAACTGATCTATGCATGTAGTTCCACTGACGAGTACAAGATAGTATTATACTACCTCATATGCCTTCAGAACAATACAACACCAAGTCATCACGAGCATCAACCGATCATAACTGCAAATCTTCTCCTTCCTCAAATCGAAAGACAAAGTTTAGTTTCCTCCGCCACGTCCGAATCCACCCTCACGAGAACGGTATTCACGGTCGCCACCACGGAATGCTGGCTTGCCTTCACCACCGAACTTATCCTCCTCACGTTCACGTCCCTCAGGTCTTGTGGCTGCCTTCTTGTGTGTGGCAGGGACAATCTCAGCGGGCAAGGCGAGGTATCCACGTAAGTATTCAATACCCTCGGGTGTTAAATAACAATAGTTATGTTGCCAACTGAAGGTAATACGGACGTATCCACGAGATTGAAGTGATTTCATTAGGTTCAAACACTCGAGGTTGGTACATCCTTCAATGTGTGGATGTGTGGGTGTTACGGTGTCCTTCTTGACAACCAAAACTCCCTCACGGAAGAGATAGGAGAAGACTGCAATACGGTTGGCCTTGGGGATGAACATGGTTGGATATTATATGATTGCTATGATCGTATTTTCAAGCGTTAACACGAAAAGCTTTGTTTTATGAGGTGATGAGATTGGTTTGCAATTATTTACCGCTTGTACTAAAATTTCTTGTAATGGAAAGGTAACACTTTTATGTATTACAAGACAAAAACCTTTCTGAGTGAAAAGATATATCTGCTCACTTCCTGGCCATTCATTTTTCATGAAATACACTCTCATAACTTTACACCAACTCTCAGTTTTTTGAAGAGGTGCTAGCGGATGGCTATCGAGGAGTGCCCCGCTATGTCTATTCATATAGCATCGCCGGGGGCAGTCTATTAGACACACTCCTTGGGGAAATTCCCCGGGCAATTATTAACGGAAGAGATTCCGTCTGGAAACAGATATTCCGACGCGGCAGCCGCTTGTTTAAATGACAAAGACAGCTGATGTTTTGTAATTTATTGCAATAATATTCAGCAAGAGTTTTATACGAGACGGCGCCGTCAAAAAGCCGCTGCCATATCAAAGTAATGCCATCTAATAAGTATTATTATCTTGAAAACTCAACGGGGGTCACGTACTGGTCGTCTCTTCAAGAAGCTCCCCAAAACATCAAAAACTTTCTTTTGTGTGCATGATCCTGCCTGGTGGTGGGTGCAGGTAAGTCCACGTTAGTGTTGTTTTATGATATGAATTCGTGTGTTCAATACGAGGTCTCGGCATTTCGAGTGAACTAAGTTTGGCTTCATTTGGTTGCCTTTGTAACTCACATGTACTAACAACTATGTTCTATCTCCTCTCTTTCGTCATCATAAACCGTATAATCGCATTCTTCCAGGCTTCAAACCTGTAGATGTCGGGAGACATAGTGGTTCAATTCCACCTTGCGCACGTTGTTTACTTGGTTTTATTGATTGTCTTTGCAAGACGTATGCACTAACTTGAGTTACTATTGTCTCTCTTCATCTTCATAAACCGTTAAATTATTACAAGGACTATTCATAGAAGACATCAGAAGAGTATATATTATATAAATATGGTTGTTATTTGTGTTAGTAGTATACGCAATAGCACGCTAATAACCCACTAACAAACACCGACCACTCATATCCACTAATATCGTTCAATCGCCAAAGAGGCAATCGCAATTGATGGTGGTTCCGTGAGGATAGAACGATCATGGCAAGGTCAAAAAAGGACTCTGATCTTCCAGGCTTATGATAGTGCCGTAAGGAAGAGTGGGTTGGAGCAACACTTCTGTAAGATTAACTTTGATTCGGAGGCAGACTATATGAAGACTCGAGCCAAGGAAATCAAATCAAGGAAGATTGATGCAGAAGAAGTTGATTTAGAAGGCACTCTTGCAATGATCACTGACAAAGTTCAGCACTGTTCTAAGGGGGGTAAGCTAAGTAGAGATATAAAACCTGTAAAGAAAAGAAGAATAAGTATGCCTTAATCATAATAATACACTACCATCATCAAGATATATAGGACACCAGAGGACAACACCGCCAATTAACATGATAATTCAATTCGCTCTCTTCAATAGACTACAAGAGAGAATCGACACCAACTATAACTAGAAGTCTTCCACATCGTGCGCAAGGTTGAATCGAACCACTCGGCCGTCAAGCCGCTACAGGTTTGTCTCACAGTATAACCCCTCCCCCCAAACACTATCTTTGCTTACATCAAGTCATCTAGAGTGAATGCTCGGCTAAACTTCACAGTCACCAAGTTACCACGGTAAGTATCTTCTTCAGAAAGGTTTGGGTTCATGTTTTCTCCCCTAGCAATGAATAGACCTGGGTTTGAATAGTACCTTTTGATGAGTTTCGACTTGATTGCACCCACAAAGGCATACTTGTCCGATTCCTTTCCTACTAGTTGTCCGATTGCTGCTTTGACAGAAGTGTATTCGTGAGTAACCTCATCCTCACTGTCTGACAATTCGACATCCTCATTGTCGTTTGGCTCGGACTTGTATTCAATCTCAAACTCAACTTCATCCTTTCTCTTGAATGTTTCTGACTGACTTTCGCCGGTCTCCAAGTAGTTAGCCTTGACCTCCTTGCAAATTCTATTCAATTCCACGTAATCCTTTGAACCACCGGGCTTTACATCCACAGTGGGGCAGATACTGCCCCGCATTGACTCCATCATCACTCCATCTACAAAATAACCAGTCCGCTCACTGAAGTTAGCATTAGCATTAACGATGATTGTGATTTGGATCTCTGGTCGGGCTTCAACATAAGCAATGTTCGGGTATGGCAAGCCAGTGTTATTCCAAGTACGAATTCTTTTGATGAGTTCAGGATTCATACGTTGCCAGTCAACATTCTGGGTTACATGAGTTTGTTTGTTGTTGGCATCAAGAATGGGTTGATTATCTTCGTCAACTGCCATCACTTGTAACTTGAAATCAATACAGAACTTCGTCTCTGGATCCATTAGTTTGGCAGTTATACCACAGCTATTTAGGTTGTGATAGAACATTTCGTCAACTACACTTTTCGTGCAGCCAATAGCTTGTAATGCGTTAAAGAATGGTCCTGGACTGTCGTAGCCTAGGTACTTCCCAACTGCCCAGAGGTTTTGTCCACTCAACCAATCGCGACCACCTGGTGTTAATTGTCGTAGATATATGACGGCTGTAGGGTCTAGGCCACGGAACGCTTGTGTGATAGCTGCATCACCTGCTACGGATGCTAATTCTTCTGCCTCTTCCTCTGAATGTCCTGCGTCAAGTGCAGCTGCATACGCGGCATCCTCTGCTTGTGAACGAATCTCTAAGTTTGTTACGAAGAAATTCATAATGTCCTGTGGAGAATTGTTGTTTGCGGCATTCCAAAGAGTAATGCCAGTGCTAGAGTTTGGATGCACACGTCGTTTAACTCTCCGTTCGCCTCCTGAAGCAGGCTCGAGCAAAGAGCTCATGTCTTCTAATTCATTTATTGACATTGTTGGTCGGTGTGGATGATGCGGGAAGCTATACTATTTATTGTGGCAACTGATAAGCACAATAAATTTAGAGCTCTCCTTTTTCAGTCAAGGGTAAATACGATTCAGTCATGAGATGAAAAATGAAATTTTTTTAGGATGAGACTACTCATAAAACTTACATTATCAATTATGCCAAATAGTCTTCATCTTCAAAACACATCAAATATGATTTGTCTTTCTTCTGATACGTACATTCCCAGTCGATTGTATACTACGAGAAATTTCAAGTCCATCTCCCGAACGAGCTGCCATATCAGAAGCTAACTTTTTTCTATTCTTTTCAGCCGCCCCCTTATTCAAGTTATCATCAAAACTAGCACCCAACTTCTTCAAAGCAAGGTAATACAATGAACCCTCCATCTTCCATGCCTGCACTGCATAATTGTTATTAGCTCTGTTATCCAATGAACCTCTAAAATTGACTTGCTCCGCCCACCAGTTATATAGTGAATTTCTATCATTATTTCCATCCTCCTTAGTCCTTGACTTCACATACAATACCTCAACATCATGACCATTATCTTCCACAGTAATCTTTAATACTGAATCATCATTAGCATCATTCAATCTTTCTACCACTTCGTTGTAATTTGTCCACCAGGTGGTATCTGTCTCCTTTGCAACCTTCTTAATTGCTGTGATTGCATCCTCTTCTGTTCCTACTAAAGCTTTGAAAGTATTGAATTGTTCATTACTAGTAACGGCAGTAATGGCTGTATTACCAGCCTCGACTCCGCCTGCTTCGTTGAATACCTGTGCCAATTTGTTGGTTAACTTGGATCGTTCCCCATTATTAACCTGCTCCGTAGCAAGTTTCTTAATCATCTCAATTGCCGTATCCTCTTCCTTAATCTTGTACGATTCCATCAGTGTTTTCAGTCGTTCATCACTCTTGACTGCTGCTACTTTACTACTTTCTTCACCACTAACTGAGATGTATAATGATGCCAACTGACTGAGTAATGGAAGTCCCTCCTGAGACGATGCTGTATTCTTAATCATCTCAATCGCTTTCTTCTCCTCAATCTTGTATGCTGCCATGAGTTTATCTAACCGTATCCGTTCATCACGTTTCAATTTCACCTTGCGCACGTATATTATACTCTGTGTTGGGTGATACAAGGTTGATTATGCTTCACATGTGAGCATTTCTATTGAGGTAAGTTGTGATATGTCGTTTGTTATTGTAATTTTGTTATCGTATATGTCAGGTTATAAGGCTATAAGGTATTGTGATGTATTGTGCATTTGATTGAC
>Ga0214477_101570_pt1 | contig 10406 bp, 7 predicted proteins | sample M1_20Mar14CPVII9_FD_165058 | JGI IMG/M metagenome (GOLD analysis project Ga0214477, IMG submission 165058) | Marine eukaryotic communities from Monterey Bay, California, United States - M1_20Mar14CPVII9sort6BwellC16 | ecosystem: Environmental > Aquatic > Marine > Unclassified | place: USA...
GCGACCATCACCACCAAATGGAGGAGGGGGCAAACCACCGGTACCAGTTATTCCAGGCAAGATGGAATTATTACCGGGTGTATTGTTAAGGAATGACGAGCCAGACATTTTTGCCAAGTCTGTAAAGCGTGCCATATCTCCTCCATTACTCATCATACTCATCATGTTCATCATATCCATTCCACCTCCAAAGTTAGACTGTACATTATCGGGTGGAGGGGAGGAAGAGTTCTTCTTGGTCTGCTTCTTCTTGGATTTAGTTGCACTCTTCTTCTTGGTAGACGATAAAGGAGGCATTGATGAATATTGATCTTGTTGGCCATGCAATTGCATCATCTCATTCGATGTAGCATTCAACTCAGCTCCCTGTACTTTCTGTTTGTACTCATCCATATCAATCTTGTACTTGTCAAGTTCAATATCAGCCAACTTTTGACAATACTCCTTCACGTCAGGGTCGGTCTTATCAATCTGTTTCCATCGGGCTGATACCATCTTCGTGAGTTCAATAAAGCCAACAGATCCACCCTCGGTTTTACGATGCTTGCGCTTTTGCTTGTGACTGATGGAATACCAGTACTTGTCAAGTTTCATATGAGTGTACCGAGACGGAAGGTTCGGGTCTGCATAGAGTTTGGAATCTGTATAATTTAAGGATGATGGAATATAGGAGAAGATAGTGTGAGTAAGAGAGCACCGAGGTTGACATACACAATACAATTTCCATAACATGAGAACTCACCAGACATTTGGTTCTTCATCAAAATTGACTTAAATACCTCCTTATCAATACAACGTAACCCTGGCTTTACTACACCACTATCCTCTGGTTTAGGCACACCATTGGCAACAGCATCCAATGCATCACGGATCATTGGATCATCAGTAGGTTTTCGTCCATCGGCAATCTCATGTTTAATAAACTCTCGTTCTAATTGAAAGAAGAGATTATATGCCGAGAATGGTCTTTTTGGTTTTTCAATACCAGTAGCTTGGAGTATTGAGGCGGCTACCTCCTTGGCGGTTAGTTTCTTACCATCGGTATTCTTCTTCTTCTTGGAGGATGATGAAGTGTTTGACTTCTTAGGTGTCTTCTTTGACTTCTTCTTCGAGGAACCACCACCTTCAGCATCTTCAGTTGGACTATTCAATGAAGGCAAGCCAACATTACGTTGATTAAACTGTGCCATCATCCTAGCATGCTGTATAGCATTAGCTTGTTGCATTAACATACCATCATGATTATAATCCATATTTCCGGGAGTTGTAGTCATCATGTTTGATGCACCGGCACTACCCTGTAATGCACTCAACATATGATTACGCATCTCTGCATCCATAATACGTTCACGCTGTAAGAATGATTTCTTCGGTCCACTGGGTGAGGAGGGTGCATCGTTGTTATTACGATCATAGGAATACTTTCGTTTACCAAGTTGTGAATCATTAAAGTTGCCATAGTCATTTCCTGGTGTATTCATCATCATACCCATACTGCCAGCACTTTCAGACATGACTCTCATCATGCGTTGTTTCAATTCCATATCACTCATATTATTCAACATGCTATTACCCCTATCTCCACCACCCATACCATTATCACCAGGAGTCATACCACTATTCATGGCATTGAACAAAACATCCTTATTAATAACCTCCTTGAAGGGATTGGGACTATTGGCCATATTAGTAGAATCCATTGGGAATGAACTTAGTGACATGTTGTCAAACATGGAATTATTCGAACCACGTCTTGATTGACGATTATATTGCATCATTGATGCTAGGCCAGACATGGAGTCGCGTAATGGCACGCCTGGAAGATGCGCGTTTAGCCATTTATGAAGATGAAGAGAGATGATAGCAACTGTTAGTACATGTGGCTTGCAAAGATCACATAAAGGCAAACTAAGTCCAAATGAAGTATTTGAATGTCCGAGTCTTCATTTGAACACACCATAACACACAACACAACAACACAAACTCTGACTTTCCTGTTGATACCATTTCATGACGCATCTTACCACTAACTTGATTATTCCGTTGTTGTAATTGATGTAATTCTTGTTGCATCTGTTGTAACATTAATTCCTTGTCTTGTGGGAACATATTTCCAAAATCTCCTCTTCTTCTATCGGCACCTCCTCCTTGACCTTGGTTACCTCCTTGGCCTTGACCAGCAGCTTGGTCATCACTTTCCATACTCTCACCCAACTCAATACCTTGCTTTAATATAGCATTCATTGCCTTATTTTGCTGTTTCTTCAATGGTTGACAAAACTTTTTGCAATATTCTTGTGGTTCAATTATTGGTGGTGTTTTACTCTCTCCTTCCCCTTCCTCGTCCTTTACCTTGGAGTTGGTATCAGGTGATTGCTGAGTATCAATGTCAGTATCCTTGAACTTGGCAGGTTGACGCTTTGGACGTTTGGGGCGGAATCGTTCAGTTGGCGGTGGCGATGATGATGATTCCTCAGTCTTATTGTCCTTGTCTTCTGCGGCTGGGGTATTCTCGGCCTTGCCATCCTCATCCTTAACAGCTGACACATCTTCCTTGGTATCAGATTTTGATGCACCGTCCATGGCAGCCTCTTTCTCCTCAATATCTTCACCACTCGGGGTACCATCATCAACAACATTCTCGCTCTTGTCATCATCGGCCTTGGCATCCGCTGCCGCCGATGCAGACTCCTCTACATCATTGGATGATGTCTTTTCAACTACACCATCTTGTGCGGTCGTGTTCTCATCATCATCATCTTCCTCGCTCTTACGTCTAGCGGAGGCTAAATCGGCAAGTGCTGCTAGTTTATCGGTTTTATGCTCCTGTTTAGTATTAGTATCTCCTCCCTTCTCTCCTCCGGCGTCTTTGTTACCTGTATGTTTGGATTGGATAGAGGATTAGATTTATTTAGTGTTCTGATCAGTTGAACTTTAAGTTTTTTTATTGCAATGAAACAACTCTCGGCGGCCGCAAGGTAAAAAAGAGACACATACGACAACAACAGCATACTACCTTCTTTCATATTCCTTTATTGTATTAAGTCACTAGCGTGGTGATGGTTATATCAGCCTATTGTGGGGCTGCTTGTTGTAGTTGTTGTTATGAGGCTCGTTTAATTTTTGATGAATTTGATTGGTAAGAAAGCCCGGCTTCTCGCGATGTTTATTATTGCTGTCTTTAATCCAGGCAGAGTCGAGGGGACCTTATGCTCGATTGAAGAGAGGCAACTAAAGAGTGCTATCATAGCGGTAGTAATGCAAATACATATATACAACATTTCTATGGTTCATAATAAGAAGTTACAGAGGACGACCTAAGTTGGTATCTTTCATCTCTAGTCATACTCGGGCTCGACTTGCATTTGTCCAGCGCCAGCTTGCACCTTGTACTGAGCCCAGTATACACTGTATGTACTTACACAATCACTCACGGAAGCGTGTGGTCAAGCTTTGTGGGTATAAGCGGATCACTTCTACTCGATATCTCGAATCTCAGATATAAGAGCTAAGATGCGGTATCCTATCCTTACTGACTTGGTGTTCTCATCAATCATTATAGCCGTTATGTTATGTGACACAAAGATGTTATGCATTGCACAAGACTATGGATGAATGCAAATCTTTCTTAGCATCAGTTGTTCTGGATGTGATAGTGATGTTGCTATTATACCTAACTAATTGCTCTATTCTATCTCCAATACTATAATACAAGATACGAATAGCTCATATAATGAACGATGCAGAAGTAAGCAGGGCAGAACTTGGTAGTCAACAACAGCACAAGAACACTAAGATGAATGATGATATGCATCAGATTCCACAGCTGAGGATGGATCCAACATTTTCTGAATCTTCATCAGACGGCAGTAATGCAACACCATCGTCCAACAGCAACAACAAACGCAAAGCTCGATCAAAGTCAAAGAAAGACAAAGCAAATGATAAACATGAAGAAGCAGCTCAACAAAGACGATGCCGTATCATTACCATATTATCTTCCATTCCATTTGTTTTGTCGTTAGTTGCATTGTTGATAGTGTTGACAAAGGACAAAGAGGATACCCAAACCACTATAAGTTCTGCTTCGGCTGTATTGGATGAAGCTGATCATCAGATATGGCCCGTATCTAACACTCAATTACAAATGCAACCAAATGATTCTCCTCAATCGAATGATGATAAAGCAGATGATTACTTGGCATATAATGAGGTAAGAACGAATGTCTTTACTACTGTCCATCATCTGACTTCCAATCTAAACCATTTACCTCTCATTTCAGGTGTTAGACTCCACTACTACTTTGAACATGTCTCAAGAAAAGTGTCATGAAGTAGAAATAGTCTCCATGTTCACAACATGGAACCTATTGAGGAAGGACAGCTATGGTTTTCAGTCAGTAGAATCAAGTTTCGAAATGGCAAGTAATTCTGATGCTATAGATGATGAGACTCTTTGTCTGGAAGAGGGAGAGTATCTGCTCATTGCAATGGTATCCGGAGATGAAGGTTATTACCGTATTACTTCCAATGGCATGTTGATTGGAGAAGGTCAAGTCGAGAGAACTACATTTTCTATTCCATTCGTTCCCAGAGTCCAGGGTAAATCAGCAAAGGCACCATTCGTTGATACGCGGAGACCCCTTATCTTAGCCACGCCATCTCCAAGTGATGATAGTATGGAAGAATTGGTCGGGGAGTCAGTTAAAACTGCTGCTGTTGAGAATGATGCCCCAACATATGTAAGTTCTTGTTCTTCGTTCATTTCCACACTGTTTCCAATAAGGACATGACTCTTTAACCTCACTTCCAATGTGTTTAAAGTCTCCAACTTCGTGGTATCCAACTTATGGTCCGACATCTGATATGCCTACCTACTCGCCATCAACAACTTCAACACATGATCCAATATCAGATATGCCATCCTATTCACCTACCGCATCAAAATATGTATTGTCAGCAGCAAAGACACGTGATACCATATCTGATATGCCTACATACGAACCTTCAGACACAGTTCGTCACCCGACGTATGAACCAACTTCAAAGTCGACAGACACTTTGCACAGTCCTACTTATTACCCCACTGAACAGAACCCAACAACTGATGTATAAGAGGATTGTTTCCTTTTTTGTATGATAAACTAAACATGTAGATCATTTGTCTTGTTGTAGAATCTATATACCTAATATAGAACGTAGATATTGCTGCTTCCTGTCACCGTCCTTCTTCAGCTTATTCCATTCCCAATAAGGTATTGAAACAACTGGCATCCCATCTAGAGCAGCAACTTGCCTGTGCTTTAGAATTGTACTACCAGTCATTTCTCTGCCAATAAAGTGAGAAGGGCCATCAACCTCGACTGCTATTTGCTTTCCATTCACTTCTACTACTGCATCTATCCTATACCCGCTTTTCATTAGTACTTCTTCTTGTGGTTGCAAACCAAGCGATGATAGGATGGATACAACATCATCTTGCAACTTTGATGGTCTTAGATCTTGTGAGGTGAATGCCTCATAACACTTCTCTTGAAAGTATGAAGGCAAACTAATGTCAGACTGGTTTTCTATCTGCCATAATTGCCACTGGTGAAGCTGATACAAGCATTCAATATTGAAGTCATCCTCCTCCCTCTTTAAACAAGCAGTAACAAAGTCATCATCATTGAATACAGATGGTGCGTCAACATTTGCCACTGAATATGCCCAAGCAACATTTATCAAACCTTGATTGTTGTATTTGTCTAGATTTTCCTTCACTGATGATACAAGGGATGCGAATAGGTGCTCATCGACTTGCCCATTTGTTGCAAATGCCCAGAGAAAGTTGGACATCTCTTGAGGGCTGAATTCATGCTGTCTTTTGATTGCTTCACCTGCTAGCTTCTTGAAGAGCTGTGGCTGTGACTCTCTAGCAGTTGCAAATGCCCATACAGTATTGGAAAGAGCTTGCGGTTTGAACTCATCTAAACTGGGGAGTTGAATGATATGATCTGCTACTTTTTTGAATAGATGAGGATGTGACTCTCTGGCAGTAGCATATGCCCATACGGCATTGGAAAGGTCTTGTTCATTGAATGATTTCAAGTTGTCAAGTCCGACTATGTGATCAGCTACCTTCTTGAACAGTTGAGGATTTGACTCTCTCGCAGTAGCAAATGCCCACACTGCATTGGAAACATGTTGAGGCTTGAACTTATCCAAGTTGTCAAGTTGAATAACATGGTTAGCAATCTTCTCAAATACCTTTGGATGAGACTCTCCTGCTGTTGCATAAGCCCATAATATATTTGATAACTCTTGAGGTTTGAACTCTTCCAAGTTGTTTGTTGCAACGATATGATCAGCTACTTTCTTGAATAGCTGTGGATGTGACTCTTCTACTGTAGCATAAGCCCATACTAAATCTTTCAGCTCTTGCGGTTTGTACTTATCCAACTTGTCGAGTGTAACGATATAATCAGCTACTTTTTTGAATAGCTTTGGATGTTGTTCTTCCGCAGTGGCATATGCCCACGCTGTGTTGGATAGAGCCTGTGGCCAGAATTCGTTCAAGTTGTCAATTCTAACTATATGGTCAGCAATCTTCTTGAACAGCTTTGGATGTTGCTCGTCTAATGTGGCATACGCCCATATAATGTTGGAAAGAGTCTGTGGCCAGAATTCATTCAGGCTATTCATTTTAACAATATGATCTCCTATTTTCTTGAACAGTTGGGAGTTTGATTCTCCCACATTTGCATATGTCCAGAGCATGTTTGATAGCCCTTGTCCATTGAATTCACTCAAATTGGGAATGGCTGCTTGAGCAAATACATCAAACAGTGTTATGCCATCTTCAATTAAAACATACTCGATAAGTCCGCATGCATAAATCAAGTTGGAAAGACTACGAGCATCAAAACCACGGAGTATCGATACCAAAGTTTTGGCAATAACTGTGAATATGTAATATTTGTTCTCTGAGTCTTTACCAATGAGAATCTTTTGGAGTATTTGATGCGGACTTCCTCTTGTAGATCTATTTCTCTTATTAACCTTATCAATAATCTTTGCAAAACTAATTGCCAGTGTAGACATATCTCTATAACCGTATCGATTAATATCTTGCATACTTGTAGTTGATATCTTATCAAACTGATGTAACATTTGTTGCTGTTGTTGTTTATTAGTCCTGGGTCCTCTACCGCCAAGAAATTTGGGCACCACTGCCCAGAATGCCGATACATCACGTGGTGATAATCTGTCTAAATTGTCATATGTTGCAGTAAGTGCTTCTTCTAATGATCTCATTTCAGTCATTCTTGGCATTCCGGAATGGAACTTCTTTTGTGAATTATAATCTGATGATGCACCTTTACTACTTTGATGCAGTGGAGAGGTACGACATCTTATTCTATCAGTGGTCCATTGTGATGGATGATGTTGTATTGAAAATGAAGATATCCTTTCTATGCAACAGCATATACCGACCAATACTGCCACCACCCAGTATGAAATATAATTGAAACGTTTTATTTTACTTGTATTCGGTCTGTACATACCAGTAGAGCTAAGCTGATTATAATGTCATGTTGATGATAAAACTTGGTGCACAAGATGTGATAAAAAAATTATGAAGAGAGTACCACCTGTACTATATATTTGAATCCAATTATATACCCAAGCAAAGAATACTTTATCGGAGGCTACTTTGAGCTATTGGGAGATAGGGGCCTAGCCTCAAGCCTCACATACAAAAAGATATCGGCAACCAATAATTTGCTCGCACAAAGATTTTCTGAAATTTTTAGTCAGTCGCCGAACCACCACCACTAAAACTAAAAGAGAGGATAACGACAGTATATGAAGTGCCTGTAATATATGGTGTACAATAGCATGATAATAATTGTTACTTTTACCCTTGCCAGTAGATATAATACTGATACCAACCAATAATTACGAGTTGCAAGTGTACTGACCTGAACCCACTTCTATCTTTGTTAACTAAAACAACAACCATGGCATTAGAAACAAACGATAATAACGAGGCCTTCATAAGTGGAGGAGGAGGTGAAGATGATTTTGCAGCGCTAGATTCAATGGGTTTAACGGGACAGTCGCAGTATGGTATGAACACTGTTCACATGAGTTCATCAATCGATAACATTGGATCTAATAATAATGTTAGTAGTACGCCTACAACAACACAAACAGCAGGAGGATCTTCTGGCGGTGTATCAGATGATGTTACCAGTGGATTCTCGGGTGTTTCAGGATCGTTATTTGATCGTATCAAAGCTCGTACTGCTGAACAACAAAAGGCCACTACTCAGCAACCACCAGCCCCACAGCAAGAAGCAGCACAATCGTCTTCACAACAATCTGCATTCATGTCTCAACAACAGCAGCAACAACCACCTAGTGGTGAGGTAACAATGGAACTTGAACGTCACCGTAGTGACGAATTCAATAGCTCTGCACCTACTAATCTTGCAAGTGGTATGCCTTCTCAAAATCAAAATACTGCAATTCCCAACACGAATAATGAAACTACATACTCCTTCTCGGCAAGTGGTGCCGGTGAAGACTTCTCACAACAAGCTCAACAACAAATGCGTGTACCAGATTATGGTGTAAATCGTTATGCCGGAGCGGCAGGTAATAATCAACAACAATATCCACAAAATATCCAAGATCAAGCACTCTCAACAATGAAAACACTATGGTCAACAGGTATCAATTCTGCACAGAATACAATAGCAATAGCACAACAAAAAATGGGTATAGAAACAAATGGTTCCGATGCTACACCTCGTTCATATAATAATAACTTTTTATTAAGAGAGGATAGTATGGAATCTGGTGGTATTGGTGCTACGATGCAGCAAGTTCCTCCGGAACCTATTAGTGCTGCACAATTTGATCCAGAGCATGTTCAAGCTGGTAGTAGTAGTAATAATGCAAGTGGTATGAGTGGGATTATGGGTGAACAGGGATATAGTATGTTGCAATATGGTAAAACATTCTGTGAGGACATGTATGCATTTGTTATGCAATTACCACCGGTGGGGAAGGGAGCTGTTGGTATTATTTTACTTTGGATACTTTATGTTTTGTTTGGATAAAAACGTGTATAAATAACTGGTGTTTGAGGATATATGCTATATATTGATATTGATAAAAGGAGGATAGGGGATCTGTTTTAGATAATGATCTCACAACTCATAGTAGGCAACAATCCTCTCACTTTATGCACCTGTAAATTTGCTAATGATTACAAAAGGTATGGCATCACATGCTGAATCACAATATCTGCCCCACAATTAAAACGACACTGTTCTCTTACATCTGCTTTACCCATCCTTATCTTCTTATTGCGTCTTCCTCTCTCACCATGAGAGCGATGACTATCTATCTTCTGCTTCCATAGTACAAGCTCTAGAATTGAAGTTGCCTCCTTTAGCTTGTGGTATTCATCTTCATACCAGCTAAGTGTTGTCTCTAGATCAGTGAGGAAAGTCCGTCTGATGTCAAAATCAATAAGTTTCTTGTTTCTCTCGGTAGGAAGAGTCTTTCTAATACAATCTGAGATATCATCTCGCCACTGTTTCAATCCTATCTTGTCTACGCGGTCTGTAATACTGCACTGAACTAGATGTCCAAATGACTTTGACGATGGTACTAAATAGTACTGATCGGGAGGTGATAAAGCGTCTTGAATTACTGTAGTCCAATCAATTCTTTGATCGGGGAAGAACGTTTGCTGTATACTATGTAGCTTCATAATGCATTCGTTTTGCGCGCCAGCTACACCCAATGTCTTCACCATACCAGTCCAATCAAGCTCATGATTTGGGTAGAAAGACTGGTAACTTTCAACTAGGAATTGAAGAATCTCCATAGGTGCATCACTCCATACTGCATAAAGCAATGGCACGTCTCCCCATCCATCTTCTACAACTAGATTCTCAGGATACTTTGTAACCAATGATTTATACAATTCAATACTTTGGATAGAAGAACATGCAAGGACATGTAGAGGAGTCATCCCCATACAATCCTGTTTATTTCCAGGTTGATCCAACGTCATCCGTGGCGATCTGCGATGTCCAGATCTCTTATCCAATGCACTACTGAGTTGGTCAACTGTCATGTTATTATATGATTGGTAATATATCATATTGTGAATTGGTAGATTATCAAACCGATGCTTCAAACTGTGAATGAGTTGTTCTTCTGCACGAAATGGTTGTTGCAGATCAAAGCATTTGTAAAATACATACTCCCCGATATCAGCATCATGTGGTATTGATATATTTCTTAATGAATGGCAATTATTAAATCCGTCGAGGTCGATGTTGGTGATGGTATCACACAGCTCTATTGTATGCATTTCACATCTGCCCACCATACCTTCGGAG
>Ga0214477_101572_pt1 | contig 10387 bp, 7 predicted proteins | sample M1_20Mar14CPVII9_FD_165058 | JGI IMG/M metagenome (GOLD analysis project Ga0214477, IMG submission 165058) | Marine eukaryotic communities from Monterey Bay, California, United States - M1_20Mar14CPVII9sort6BwellC16 | ecosystem: Environmental > Aquatic > Marine > Unclassified | place: USA...
AAATGTCAATGTAAAAGAGGTACAAACTATACGTCAAGGTGATGGGAAAGATCTACCACTCATGAATCTATCACTAACATGCAAAGAACATCAGAACAAATCAATCAATTTAGAATGTGAATGTTTACTATTGGCATTAGGACGAAGTGCCAATGTACAAGGTATGGGATTGGAAAATGTCAATGTAAAGTATCATCCAACGAATGGTATATTAGTAAATGATTATTCACAATCAATATCAAATGAAAATGTATATGCCGTTGGAGACTGTGTAGCCAATGTACCGCGATTAACACACATGAGTGGTGAGATGGCCAAGGTTGTTGTACAAAACTCCTTATTCAATGGACGGTGGAAATTGAGTTCATTTGTTGTACCAGCGGTAATGTATACAGAACTCGAATATGCACAAGTTAACAAACCAATATCAATAGATGAGAATGGATATGTCATACCAACACCACCCCAAGTCGATGATGAAGAATTAGACATATACAAGGCGGAATTAAAGTCCAACGATCGTGCTATATTAGAATCAACAGATCAAAATGGATACATCAAGGTATATACCAAAAAAGGTACAGGAAATATAGTCAAGGCAACAATTATATCATCACGTGCTGGTGAAATGATTAATGAATTATCATTAGCAATTAAACATGGTATTACTTTAGAAGGTATTGGTAGAAATATACATGCATATCCAACGTTAGGTGAGGCTGTCATGGGTTGTGGATTACAATATATCAATTCTAGATGGGAAACTATGTAAAATGAAAAGATTAGTCGCCGCCCTATCCAAACCAAATAAGAGCTCAGTGAAATAGCTTGTGCAAAAGGTGGATGTGTTGATAAAGGATGAACATCAAGGCAAAGCAATAGTCCGAACTGCTGGATATTGAAAACAAGATGGACACAAACGCGGGAGATGACAGCTAGCTCTACACAAGAAGTTGTCTTCTTTTGCACTTCTGGAGTGGTTATGCTAGATTAGCGAAGGCTTCTGTGTAGAGTAGACTTAAAGAGTATAAAGCATGTAGACAAAAGAGTAATCAGAACTTACTTTACTTTTAATCCCCGCCATTCCTTTGATCCCCAATTCATCATACTCGAGTTTATTCATCAGCCATATCATCCAGTCCAATAACGATCATCATAGCCAAGGCCTTGTCATCACAATCCTCGTCAATATCAATGAAGTAAGCATCCTTGATGGTTAAGCGGTTCTTGTGTACCTTAACAATGGTCTTAGCTCACTCCTTTACTGTATAGTTGTGGTCCAAGATACTGCCATATACTTGCCAATCACGATCACCACGAACTTTGATTACATAGTTATCACGAACAACTCCAACCATACGCTTCTTAATATTGGCAATCTCCTTACCACTACGATCCTCAACTTTCATGGTATCACGTACACGCATCTTACGCTCTTGAACCTGATAGAGTACCTCACCATGCTTTGACTTGCGAATGTTAAAAGTCTCGCGAAGACGAAGTACTTTGTTATCCACATAGAACTTGGTCTCTCCGGTACGACCTCCCCGACGATGGGATGCTTCTTTAATCTCGAAAATCTTTCCCGAGGGTAAGTAACTTCTCACGCATTACATATGTGTTGCCTCCTGAACTACTGCCATGGCTTGAGTGGCTATCCTTGGATGAGCATGAGGATGAGTAGGATGAACAACTACTCTTGTGGCTAGAGTGAGACTTGCAACTACCCTTGGAACTCTTTGATGAACATGAAGATGATACAGATGATCCACCACGACGTTTGTTACGGCGGTCCTGACGGTTCTAGCGTGCATGGCGACGTTCGGCAAATCGAGTCATTATTTTGTGTTATTGTTGTTGTTAATTGATTAGTAAGTTGGTTTGATGGGTTTGTGTTTCAATTTCAAGCTGAATTCTTTTGTATTTTATGAGACGAGTAGTAATACAACTCAATGGCAAAACAGGATTGTATCTAGTCCCTGATATCAACAAGTCGTAAATAATCAGGAATGGCTCTTGGATGAATTGAATGATGAGAAAGAGATTATTGATTTATATACTGACCCATGGTAGTCATCATCATAGCCACAAACACAGCCATAAGCATTCTCACAAGCACTCTCATAAGCATTAGGAGCATTAGGAGCCAGCAACTAAGGTGGGGACATTTTAAGGAGGAGGATACACCCGAGGGTACCATAGGATACCGATAGAGTAGACGACCGGCTTGTAAAGTAAACACAACTCATACCTATTCATCATCTTCTTCACTTCTTGAGGTAGCTGAACTAATCTTTTCTACTTCTCTTCATCTTTTCATGGTATATCTAATAGCTGGTAGATGTAACACGATCTGTTGTAATGTACTATCCCTAACCAACTCTCCCTTGAGACGCTTGTCCATGACATATTCCATCATTAACAAATGGTTAGTCAGTATCTTCCTCATTTGATACACTTCATATTCCCTACTACCATTTGTACTACTAGTAGTACTACCATTATCTAATGATGCAAACCCACCAACAGGCAGACCACGTAACCAGACAGCGTCCAAGATTTCCTCTTCTGTCATTTCAATACAACCACCATCCAACTGACCTTCTTCAATCAATGCCACATCATCTATAATTATATCTTCTGCCAATGTTATTAACTTTGACTGTAAGTATACATTTGGTAAACAAGTTTGTAAGAATATTGATCGAATACTCTTTGGTAAGAGCATTGATGCCGTGAGATTGTTGGATAATGCTAGATGATGTAAATGTGCCGATTGTAATTGATTGATGGAGGAAGAAATACTACTCTGATCACCACTGATGTGTTGTTGAAATAGTTGATAGAGTATATGCATTGATTGTTTATTGAAGACTGGACCGCCTGGATCCATTTTAGTATATGCCAGTGATTCTACGTTGGATATTGGGGTAGTATCTGGCTGTTGTTCTTCTCTGCTGCTTATTTGATCTACGGCTTCTTCCTCTTTCTCACAAACTAATCTAGGCATCTTCATCATACAACTACCCCAAAAGTCTATATTCAATAAATTAAACCAACGTCTTCTATCTCCATATTCTGTAGTTGAAAATTCCCAACGTTGTTCTCTAGTGTGGAATTGTCTACTCAACAATAGTCGAGGGAAGACCATTCCAAGCAATAGAAATGCATATCCCACACCGGGTAGTACTACAAAGGCTGCAACTGTAGGTAGAGTAGTTTGTAAATCTCGTGTAATTTGTCGTAAATGTTCTTGTGGACGACGTGTTGATAGATAGTTTCCCTTTAATGCTACATGATGTTGTTGATACTGTTGATTATGTGTATGTTTTGGATATGTATATCGAGTAGAAGGTATAAATCCAACCTCCTCGCCTTCTTTATTAACTAAATGTATACCATGCTTTTCATGACATCGTAATCTTTGTCTACGTTTTTCATAATCTAATCGAGATTTACGTAGTAGATGTTGTCGTGATAATTCAGCTTGTTGGATATGTACTGAGTTTAGGAAATCTACTTTTAGTTTTGATATACCGTTATTGAAGATCTTTACCGCGGTTAGTATGTGGTTGATTGGTTCAGTCTTTGTTAATGGTTTTATAAGTTGTATTAGCTTGTTTCTAGCGTTGTAGGTTTGCGTTATGGATTGGTATAATCTGATTGAGTATGCTTGGCATGAATGTTTTGTGTATTGTGCAAATTTTATCATGATAATGATGTGAGATGTGGTCTGTACTAACTCAATTTAGAAGATGAACACAAACAGCTACAGCCTCTAAAGCACCATCAATTGAAAGAAGGTTAAATACTGATATACCGACAGTATTGTTTAGTATGAAACTCTAATTGCAATACCACAATCGAGATTGCAATATGCAATATGCGTACTTTTCATGATTCATGTTTAATTGAAAACTCTGTCTAGGTGTCTACTTACTCAAAATTAATTAGAGGGGGAGTTAGCCTAGAGAAATATGCTGCTCATGCTTACACCTTCACTAGTCTTCTCAATACTCTATAAAAGAGTCCTCACGCATACCTACCATTGCCGAAAGACCGTCAATATTCAATAATGGCAACATGACGTTGCAATAAATTGCAATCTGATAGAAGTGAAGGATACCCTGTCGGTATCCTATAGGAGAGACGACCATCAGGTGCTCATGCATTGCCTTGTTATGTGTAATTAGTTTACTATATGAACATACTCCAACTAAAGCTCTTGTCTCCCTTCAATATTGGCCAGTATGATAGGTAAAAGTTCGTCCCATAGCAATAGATGAAGATAAATGACACTAAACAGAGTGCCGGTATGGAACTTTCATCATCATCACATCCACCACCGCCGAGTATCTTCAAGCATCCATGAGTTTCATGATATCTCACTGTCACAAAAGTTGTAAATGTTGAATATACTAGGAACGTTGTAACCGATATGATTACAAACTTGCCCCAAGCAGCTGACCGCTCACCCTTTGCAACAAGCTCCCGTGTATCCTTCTTTTGCCGTGGCAGTAGTGGAAGTGTTAATAAACTTGATAGATTAAGAAGGATGACCAAACACTGTAATGTAGCGAACTCTGTTCTAACTTCAGTTGTATCCTTAGCAACACTTTCCTGATTGTTAAGAGACGGAAAGAATGCCAATAGTTGATAGCTGATGACTGCACTTAATGGGTAAACGACGTTGCTTGACGTTGTGATCAAAGAGTTGGTAAGAAGAACTTTCGGTAAGACTGATGGATAGACTTAGGATGTTACTATACAACTACAACAATTTCCGATTCTATTCTTGACTAGGCACCCACACTGCTGGCTTCTTATCATTCTGGTTCTTTCCTGCATTGAAGTTCTCATATACTATCTTCTTGATTGTATTGACATCTTCGTTTGCCTTTGCCTTCTTTCGTTCCTCCTCACTGCATGGAGAGATCCAGAAAACATTCCTGAATAGCATACCCTCAGGTCCTGGAGCTTTGGCATGTTTTCCTTTTGAGTCTCTCATTTGTCCAAACCCCCCTCTCGAATAAACATAATTTACGCCACCTTCCTTGCTACCCCAGATCCGGAATGACGTAAGTGGCTCACCTGATGGGCCGTCTTTGTTGTCATTCGGTAGATAGGCAACATACCCGGTGATATGTCTCAATCCTCCCATACTCGATTGTCCCTTCTTGGCTTTCTCTCTTGCAACATCTTTCAGCTCAGTCAATCGCTTTTCAGGTGTAGGGTGCCACTGGATGTCCTTTGGAACATCTTCCTTCCGCTTGAAGAAGAAGACATTAACAAGGCCATACATCGCTTCATTATTGTTTGCTTCAATATCATCTACGGTGTATTCTACAATGTTACTACCAAGTCTTTCAAGTACTCCCCATAAGCTCATGTCCTTCTGGTTGGTCTGTCTTTTACGATTTGTATATGTAATAGTGGTACATAACTTGAGTGCAAGACCTGACTCTTTATCTGCAATCAAACACATCACGGGTGGATCTCCTCTTTTGCCTTCATTAATATAAGGTCTACCACGTTTGCCATGCCTTTGACAAACTCCATAGCTGATAGCTTTGTTTGTGCATCCTTCACGTTGACAAGTCTTCGCCCCATGACTGATACAAAATCCTCCTAAACCTCTTTTAACTTTGTTTGTGCATCCTTGATGGCTGCAAGTCTTCTGTACCGCACCATGCTTGACACAAACTCCTCTATTGACAACAACATTTGTGCATCCTTCATGACTGCAAGTCACTTTCTCGCCATGCCTTGTACAAAATCCTCCCCTCACAACATGGTTGTTACATTCTATATGGGTACAAGTTTTCTTGGCTCCATGCTTAATACACACCCCTCCCTTAACTTTAATTCCAAGAACCTTCACTGCTGGACTTTGTGCAAAATTACCACAACCATAAACACTACAATAAGTCTCATGTGCATGTTCCCCGCATGCTACATTACCCCTACCGATTACCAAAGTTTCACAACCGTTAGCAATACATTTTTTTTCGGGTCCATTTAATAATCTATCAACAACATTCCTTTTCCTTTTTGGCGGCGGTGGTGATTGTTGACACTCATCATGTTGACAATTTGTATCTACACATGTTTTTGGAAGTGTTTTGCTATAGGCTGCAAATCCACCAACAGCCTCAACATACTTCTTTGATGTTGATGTTGTCGATGATGTCTTTCTTTTCTTCTTTGCAATTGATGGTGTTGTTTTAGATGATGTATCAGTATTATAGTCTTCATCATCTGGACGGTCACCATCACAATCACCTATACTCTTCTTATATTTATTATTAGTTTTCCTTGCTGCCGCTACCGATACTGTTGTCTTCTTATTATTATTGGGTACGCTTTGGTAAATCGATGTATAATTATCCTGACGTCGAGATGATGATACTTTTCTTCTTTTTGATGCCGGCATCTTCCCGCTACCTCCCTCATCAATAATATCAATTAATTCCTTCTCTTTTATTGTCTCCTTATCTCCATCTTCGTATAGTACTTTATACATTTGATTTGATCCAACCTCGATCACTCTTCCATGGTATATAATTTTCGTTTTCCTGTATCCGGATCTTCGAACACTTTTGATACTGTTGTATCAACATCATAGAGTGGATCAGCCATTGTTATTATTGACAAAAGGTGTATGTTTGGTTAGTAGAGATATTATATTATGGCACCCTTATATTATATACTACAAATAGCTACTTCATTTCCCCATCATTATCACTAAGAGACAAAAAAAGAGGCCTGTTGAACTTATGCGGTCACCAGCTCTGTGTCTTTGTGAGTTGTGAAGTGTTGTTGTTGAATTTGATCATAAGTATATGAGTACCTTGACAGTGACTGATCGGACATAAAAGGACAAAACATTTCTCCGTGTAAGAAGTGCGTGAGTCTATGTAGCAATCGCCAGAGAAGATAACAGGTTGCGGTAGAATGGATGGTTCTCAAGAGTTTACCATCTAGTGGCTGTCATTGGCATTGGCGGCTTAAGATATCCTATCGTCAGCAATAATATACCATATCGTAGCATATCGTCGTCATCAGTATCAGTATCAGACAATGATACCTATATTCGGCATCCGAGTGTTAGATGCCGAACCACAGTATCATCACCATTATCTCTCAAGTTATTATACCCTAACACAATTTTTATTTGTTGTGATTAACTTTATCATATACATACCAAATCTTTTGAAATGGAAGTACCCTGTTGGTTGGGTTTATATCATCATTGATCCTTATTTTGAAGAGAATGGTCGTCGTTTACTACGTATCAAAGTTGGTACATCATTTAGTGATGAAATATGTTATGTGAGGAAAAGAATGTTAGAACATAGACGAACTTTGGGGGGTAATCGCGGTGTACACTTTGCTTTCCGTACAGTATGGTCACATCTAACTGAGATTGTACTCAAAAACATGTTGTCAAACACGGACACAAATGGATTGACAAGAGTATCACCAAATGGAAGGGAACATTACAAAGGTTCAGTGAATGATGTTATCAATATTGCAAATGATATGTTTGGTGTACTAGATGCTTTGCGTCTTGGGGTAAATCACAACAACCTAGACTCCACTCCAGGCTTTGCTATTGTTAATGAGAGGATTAATACCGTATGGTATCATTGCCGTCATCTCATATGGTATAATCATGACAAACGCTACAAGACATACTTACCTCAAGGACTACTTCCCGATCAAATCCAGCATGTTCATGATCATGTTCACGTTTGGGTTGGTGGGGGTGGTGACCGTGAACGAACTACTTCTTTCACTCAACAAGCGGGTCATAGACCCCAAGATCTATTACAATCATTGAGGAATAGCCATGCCAATAATAACACTACACCTGATGTACGTGATAGCTTCACAGCTGCCGCCAGTGTTTGGTTGGGTCAACAAGATCTAGTTGATGTAGTAGCAAGACAAGTATACTCAACTGGTTTCATCAAACCCCAATATCGAAACAATACCAGTCCACTAATTGAGTCATACAATAATCGTCATGTTGTATGGGCTTGTCTAAAGTGGTTGTTTCTATTTGTAGTATTATATGCTACTTTTGTTTATCTGGGGGTAATTGAGTTTATGAAGATGATTATCCTTGTTCGTGGCATTACACAGGGTTTCTCAATGTGGTTCTCTCCTAGAGATTGATTATAAACAACAACAACAACAACAACAACAAACCACGTATGGTAGAGATATATTTGATTGATGTAAATTGTAAATTAATTCATTTTATACATATAAAGACAATACTAACGCGGACTTTCTTGATACATCCGTAAACATATAAAACAATGAACTTCGATAGATGTCAAAGATGATCAGGAAATAGGCACAGTTGAATACCAATACCAGACAGCTACCACAAAGTACCATCTTCCTCCAAGATACATTCAATGCATATCTTCGTATGAGATTCAAGCTGATAAAGAAGGCCAGCTTTTCCAATATTAACATAAGTTGCTGTTGAAATGTACTCAAATCCAACCAAACGTAATTGGCACCTGGTTTAGCGGCATTGTGTACTCCGAATGTAATGTGTGACAAAACCCCGTAAAGGATAATTTGATAACAGGCTCGTCGTTGTATCTGTACCCAAAACTTGGACATGAAATCTCCAGTTGGTGAGGCTTTGACCTTGTCTTCTTTTAAACATATGTACATTGGTATTGACGCCGCAATAACGAAGCAAATGCTTAATGCAAATGTTGGTATTGATAAGTCCCAAGTGAACATGGCCTTTGAACACTTTTGATGACACCAGTCAGTAGGGTAGCTCTCTATCAATGTTGAATCAACCCGAGTTAATACCTCATCATCAGTTGAACATTCTGTCTCTGAATCAGATTCGTATCCAGCGCAGTTCATCTCGAAATAAGAGAACAACATTGACTACTATTTGACCTAGTTTCATCATTGAATAACAAAACGTTTGTGTTTTGCCTCTCTTCTCAATCGGTTCTTTATGAGCAATCATTACCATAGCTCCATCTGCAGCCGTGTCAGCCCAAACATATCCAAGATTAGCTAAAGATAACATTATTACCAAATGCCGTGGCTTAACATCATTCCCCTCCTTGGCTAATAATACCAAAACTGATGCACAAAACATCCATCCAATAATCATATATGGTTTACGTTTATATCCAAAGATTGGGAAGCAATCTGATAGGAATCCAAAGAAGATCTTATAACTCCAAAATAACATTATTATAGCAGTAGATGCTGCCATTAACGAGGCTTGTGCTCCTCCTTTTACGACTAAGACTGGATATAGTAAGGAGATACTACCACCAATCATTAATCCAACACTGAAATAGGAAGCTGTGATACCAATGTAATCTTTCGAGAATGGATCGATTGGTTGGGAAGATTCTTTTGATGTGGTAATGTTGTATATATCTCCTTCTTCTTCTAGTTGTTGTTTATCAGTATCTGCATCGTCACCATCTTCTGCTGATTGTTTGATGGCAAGCTCGACATCTTTGGGTATTCTAACAGATGATCTTCTGCGGAGACTTTCTACTACTACCGTCGGGAGAGAAGTATCATTATTATCTGTTATTGAAGAAGTAGAAGTACTACTGCGTTCTGTTTCTACTGAGGAGGAAACGAGGTCTTGAGCAACAGCCTCGTAGGCTACTAATGGTACTAATCTAACCATGTTTTTATGAATATTGACGTGAGATGTATGAGTGTATATCGTTTATTAGTATTAATAGACGTGTGGTATGACGATTATGCAATCTGCAATGTGTGATGTGCGTGCTATCTTTACAGCAGATTAATGAATAGTATATAAATGAATTGTCGTCTACCCAGTATCTACAGTCGCTATCGATATATCCGAACTTCCGTAGGAAGGGAGAGCTATGGCCATAAAATACCTACAAAATTCACGGATACTTCATGGACACTTCACGACCGTTGCGGATACTTATTGATACTTTGATTCCTGGATACCCTCGCTAAAACGATACCACTATTCCATTAACATGGATGGACTCCCTTTTCCAACAAGCCCGTCGAAAGTATGAGAGAGTGTTTGAGCATAATGCAATTAGAATAGTTACTCCTATTGCACTTACTTACGCCCAAGTTGGTTGCAGATGGTCTCCTTCATACATACAGACGATATAAGAGTACATAATAATAGTACGCTGCTAAATTTCTTATGCATGATGGTCTATTGATATCAATCCCACAATCTAGATAAGATGGCATAATTAGGATTGGATTTGTGCAACTATCGGAAAAATCGGGAAATGCACATTGTATTATATTATTAGGAGGTGTAGGTTCACCTTCACTATCGCACCTAGTACACCAACTTGACGCCACATATCAATATAAC
>Ga0214477_101574_pt1 | contig 10373 bp, 7 predicted proteins | sample M1_20Mar14CPVII9_FD_165058 | JGI IMG/M metagenome (GOLD analysis project Ga0214477, IMG submission 165058) | Marine eukaryotic communities from Monterey Bay, California, United States - M1_20Mar14CPVII9sort6BwellC16 | ecosystem: Environmental > Aquatic > Marine > Unclassified | place: USA...
TCTTTCATGGCAATGTTTGTACATCCAGAAAAGTACTAAACGTCATAAAGCCGATATAGATCGTCTCAAACATCATCTAAACTCGAAATATGAAACATCCAAACAATTGGCAATATCAGATACAATCACAAATGAACAACGTAAGTTCCGTGAGGAAAGACTACAAATGAAGAAGGAATTGACTGTATTACATAATGCACAATTAAATAGTGTGCGTGATTAATTAGATGATGAAAAGGCTCGTCTTCAGAAGAATATGGAATTAAACGAGAGAAATATTGAAGAAATTCATAAGAAAAAGAAATTAAAACCATTGTTGGAAGTTGGTGATGAGGTATACGCGGCATACTTTGAGGATGTGAATGATATTGAAAATTCAAAATGGTACCCTGGACGTGTTCGGAGTTATTATGACGTTGTTCACGGAAAGAGTGGAGAAGTAGAAGATGGGGATGTGAAAATGAAGGGTAATGATGTGGATAACAGTGAGGAACAACAGACGTACGGACCGACACGTGTATACACTGTCCGATATGATGTGGATGGATCGGAACTTGCTGAAATTCCTGAATGTTTTGTATTCACCAAGAAGGATTATTTGTTATCCACCGAGAAGGATGTTATGAAGGCTTCTTCTTCCCCATCGGGTGCCGCTATACTATCTCCATCTGCCAATTCTCTCAAGAGTTCAGGGTTACGTGCTAAACCCAAATCAAACAAGAAGGGGAAATATCCACTCGAGGGATTCCCCAATGGTTGGACGAAGGAACGTATCCCCCGCAAGTCGGGTGGTAGTGATTCATACTACTATTCACCTATTGAACATTACAAGTTTGATAGTATGGTCAAGGCCAATCGTTTTTTGGAGTGTTTGAAGAAGGTTAATGGCGATGAAGTATTGGCACTTGAACAGTTCCGAAGTGCTAACAAGTATGCCAAGGCTACTGTTGATGAACGTTCCTCCTTAAGTCCTACGGCGTCGTCTACACAGCAGAAGAAGAAGGCACCTGCCACAAAGACATGGAAGGGTGTTAAGAATGTTGTTGATGAATCATCTAAAGATACGTGGGCTCAGTTTGTTGGGTGGTACACCATTGAGAACGTTGATGATGGCAAGGAACAGACATTTTCACATCTATCTGATGCTATTCGTGCCTATGATGCATCAGTTGTACGTGCCAAGGGTGACAAGACAAAGCGTAGTGATTTGAACTTGCCTGAAGATTGGGAATGGCTCTTTTCCGAAGACGGTGTGCATGAACCAGTCATGATGACGGAAGACGAGTACAATGAGGCATTAGCCAAGGAAGTTGATGGATTCGTTAAGGAGGCAGAATCAATGAAAAAGAAGCTTGATCAAACGCACAAACGTGAGAAGACATTGGCAGTTAAGGAGGCAATCGATGCCGAGAGGAAGAAACATCATGCATTACGCAAACGGTGGAAGATTGATTCTGATAGGGGAAAGGGCGAGGCAGTTGCGGCAGCAAACAAGAAGTCAAGGGAGGCCATCGAAGCTGCTGCCAAGGAGAATCAAAAGAAGATTGGTCAAGCAATGAAAGAGGCTAAGAAGGCTATGCATGATGCACGTGAACGTGAGGAGATGGCAGTTAAAGAGGCACAGGTTATGCATAACCTACAAATGGATAAACTCCGTTCTGAGTTACATCAGCAATATGAGCATGATAAGGATAAGGCATTGTATTGGGCACGTGTTGAGCTTGAACAAAAGCACGAAGATCAGTTGGAAAGTATGCAGGCTGGCAAGGCATCCTCCTTGTCGGTAAACAACTTGCCAGTCAAGTCTTATGAATCTCCTGTCCCTAACAAGGCATCTTCACCTGCAAGGAAGAAGCAGGGATTGCATAGGGGAAGTGAAAACATTGAAGAATCATCCCCTGCTCCTCCTGCAAAGCGTACCAAGCTGGCAACTGCCGTCAGTGGAGTAGCAGTAGGGGCCGCGGCAGTGAAGGAGAATGTACCTCTTGCCGCCTCTTCTTCGTTTTCAAGTACCGAGACTACCCAAAAACAACGTCAGCAATTGACTAATCCGAAGATTGATCAGTCTGCTGGAGAGAGTTCAACTGAAGAGAAGAACTCGGTTGACCATCTTGATCCAGTCAATGCCTTATTGCAGTATGCAGAGAAGTTGGATAGTGAAGAGGAAGGTTCCATTCACTCAGCCATGAGTGAGGAGAAGGAGGAGAAGGAGGAGAAGGAGAAAAACAAGGAAGAAAAAGACGACGGAGTGGAACAAGTCAAATTGAGTATCATCGTGTAGAGGGGAGAATCAATCAGCCTATACTCCTCGATGCACAGTTGACAGTCTTATACCACTCAAATCGCTAGGAGTAGCCTGGCTTTATATATTTCATCGTGTGAGGTGTCCTTTGAATTGAACATAGGATAGTACTTTTCTCCTGGAAGACTTTGTGTCGTTTCCGGGATGGCTCTGTCAAAGGAACCACACCATCACACACATTTCATTTATTCATTTGTGAGGTGTTCTTGAGAAGATTTGGGGACGCATACTTGGGTAATGTATATTTTTGTACTCTCCCCTTGATGCTCTTCCAAATTGAATAGAAACACAAAGCTCACATGGCCTTCTTGGCCATTATACGTTTCATGACATACACCTCATCTTATAGATTTGGTTTTGGTTTCAGTAGTAGGATTGTAATGATAAAAAGAACCTAAATGAACCAAATATATTCTACTAATTAGGTCCTGTCGTTCTTCACTGACCAATGCAAACATCAACTTAACCTCTCCACCATGACGTTTACAAAGTCCTGCCTTTTTAGCCCATTTGGTACAGCCATCACGAATACAAGTCTGTTTTTTGTTTGCCCCGTGTCTCCGACAAACTCCTCCCTTCTGAGCCTGGTTGGTGCATCCATCATGGCTGCAAATCTTCCTCTTCATTACTGCCCCGTGCCTGCAACATACTCCTTCTTTTACAGCAATGTTTGTACATCCTTCAACCGTGCATCGAGGTATCTTAGCCCCATGCCTACGACACACTCCTTCTTTCATGGCAATGTTTGTACATCCATCATGGCTGCAGGCCTTCCTTACTCTCGTGGCCCCATGTCTATAACATCTCTTCCTTTGTCCTCTCTTCCTCCGCTCCTCCGCCTTGTACTGTTCCTGTTGAGGTTTTGTCATATTACGCCAACTACACATATAATTGCACTTTGCCTTTTTAATTGAATCTTGATTAGTAAAGTCACATCTTAATTGCTTCCTCTCTGCCTCGGCTCTAGCTTTTCCCGTACGACTTTGCTGGTATATCAATTCTCCAATCTCATCAACAGAGTCCTCTGAAGCGTCGTTAGTCTGGGCTGATTTCCATTGCAACTCCTCTATGAATATTTTACTCTCTGTCACCATCTTATTAGATAGTCTCTAACGATCAACTGCTCGTCTCCCAAACTATTGTTATCATATTACAAATTACTGATATTGTAGATAAACTATAGTTTGTCGATTATTTGCCGTTGGTTTGCCAGGACCGAAAGTGTTTTGAGTGAAGAATCTCGACTAAACATTTTGCTTTCAATTCAATCAATTGAGATACACATAAAGATACCGGCGACTGTATGAAGCATACTTATGACCTTAGCTCCTTCCATCCCTCATGTAGAAAGGCAGCAACTTGTCTAGCAGTAGCTCTCTTCCTCGGATCATATACATAACACATATCACGTGCCTTCATCAACAAAACATCCACTGGATCTGTACTATTCAATATTACACTACTAATCCGTGGTAACTTCCCATCAATCACAGATTGTTGTGCTTTATCCTTTTTCAATTCTTTCCATACCTTATTACCAGTTAGTATATGATGTATGATTGAACCTAATGACCATACATCGACTGATATAGTTTGTGGATGATGTTTATATTCCTCTGGTGCACGTGTTGTACCATAGTTGTGTGTCATTACAAATGTACATGCATTGCTTGTTCTTCCTTGATTATGAATGTTCTTTGTGTTTGTTGTTGTCGAAGAAGATGATAAAGTAGTATTTCTTTGGAGCATGATAGCCCTATTAAAATCATTCAGCTGTAAAGTATGATGAGTATTATCATCTTCATTCTGAACGAGATATTGCTTGATTGTTAAATCAGCATGCACTACACCAATATCATGCACGTCTGCTAATCCATTCGATGCATCTAATGCATACTTTAACCGTTGATTCGATGTCATGCTCTTCCAACCATTATTAGTGTCATCATTATCCCGATGTGACTTCTTCAAATTGTATTCAAAGGTACCCTTCCTTTCATATGGTAATGTCGTAACAAAGCCACAATAGGAATATAATGGTAAGACATACTTTGATTTTGTCAATCGTTCTGTTATTAATGCATCCTTTTTTACTTTATCAAAGTTATGGTTTGTATATTCCTTCTCATTTGATAATGATAGTTTATGTTTTGACTTTGGTGATAGTTTCTTTAATACAAACTCTTCTCCTTTACTACTTGCAGTATGTAGACTATTATCATCTTGATGTTCGTGTAGTACCTTGAATACATCATTTGATCCACCCGAGGCTAGGTAATGAAATGTATTATCATATGTTTGTGTTGGTAGATCAATTTCATGTATTATATTACAAGTTGGATATGATAAATTATACCAATCATTCATTGGTTGACATTCGTTTGTATTTTTTTGCATTATTACATCATCATCGTTATTAGTTGTAGGGATGTTATAGTTGTCATCATCTTCTATATATCTCCAAGTACGTAGCGTGTGTTCATCAATATTTATTGATCGAGTAGTCTTTGATATTATGAGAGTGAAACTTGTACTACTTCCATCAAAGTTGATTATCCTTGGATAGAAATGTTTGTTAGTGGAAGTCTTTGATGATTCGGTATGAGTTATTGATACCTTGCTATTGTTTGCTTTACTTCCCTTTCTATACTTCTTCTTCTTCGTCATCTTTCTCGTCTTTTGATTCTCAACTAATACTGGAGAGATCGCCGCATCTTCCAAACTATCTGAAGATGCTACATCACGGTGCACATGATATATATTCCAGAATAGAATTGCAAGTAATCCACAAAGTATGAAGGGGATTATAGCAGTACGTCCCATTCGTCTATTTCGCGTATAAGTATGCCTCCTTCTGGCTGTTGCAATAGCTTGCTGCATCATTTCATTTACAGGGGCGATGCATGATATGGAGTTGCAATAGGATACCAACAATCTATGGAGATCAAACAAAAAAAGAGCGTTAAAAACTGATAAAGATCATCATTATGAACGAATGAGATACCAATGATGTCAACGCATACACACCTTAACAACATCTGCAATTGGAAGTAGCGTGGCGCGCCAATAATTCATTCCGTTCCATTGAGTCTCGCTCAAGCAAAGTTATTAGGATACCTTAGATACCATTATCATTGAGGGGAGATATTAGGCTGTGATTTTGTTTCACCGGAACGGAATAGAGGAATAGGAATTTTTTCGGTATCTTTTTGAAATATTCTGTTCCAGAGGCGATGATTTTGTTCCGAAATAGAATAGACCGGTGTAACATACAAAATCAACAAATTGTGACTAATTTTGGAGAACCAACATCCTATCTAAATCCATCAACTTTCTCTTCTCTCTAGACTGCTAGAAGTAATGCGTTGCCTACTAGGATGCATTATATCTTACCAAGGCGGCCACGTAAGTTACCTCCGTCCATTGTTTACAAGTTGTTGGCTGGTCATTGGCATGTTGTTGGGGTCCAACCACGTGGTTCTAACACGTCTCTTCTAGACGACCACATCATGTGCACATCATCCTCATCCTCTCATTATTTTTTGGTATATACCAATTGCAAACTCATCCACCACTACAACAATCGTCATCCATCATGTTAGTTAGCAATCATCTTCGTATCATGTTTAATGGTATTCGTCCTATTGGGGTCACTGCCGAAGGAGGTGGTAGGCAACGTCGTCCAACTGCAATTGCAAATCGATATGCACCAGCTCCAGCCGACATGCCTCCCCTCCCTCGAACTGAGGAAACTCCTGTTGCTACTGTTGGTGCTACTGCTGCGGTTACTGCCTCTGCCCCCGCCGCCGATTCTCCTCTTTCACCTGGAACTGCTAATCCAAATGCAGCATCTGGGGAGGGTGATGATGATAATTCTCCCTTGGCACCAAACACCTACCCTTTAATGGAGGCACGGACTATGATACAGTTCCGGGGGAGATGGATGCGGCTGCTCAGTCATTCCCATTTGTCGAGAGGGTTGTGCACTTCCTCCGTGGTACTGCCGTCACTGCCTCTGTTCGTGTTGCTATTGAGAGTTGTATCTTAATCGAAGCCGGGAGTTTAGTTACAGCCGAGGCAACTACAAATAATGACAACAAGCATGAGTTGATGCTTAAGTATTACATCAACACAATTGATTTGTTCTCCGATGTGCAACTTGGCGGTTCTGCCCTCAAGGCACAGATGAAGCTTAAGCCCTATAATGCAAAGAAGGGCATCTCCGAAGAAGGGGGCGGGAAAAGGTTGTATGAAAAGTATCAGCAAGTCCGTGGGGAAGTGCGTGCAGAATACATTCCTAAGCTACCTCAGGACTTAAGTAAGATGGCGAGTGGGAAACAGCTGAGGCAAATTTATGATCGTTTTATTCTCGATGCATACAAGAAATCAAAGGTGAGCATGAGTGTGTATCTAATAATCGGGTAACTTTTACATATGATTTCTCACAATATGATTCCCCTCTTATCGTACTCTACTCTTAGGAAGATTACCTTGAAGGCACCGATGACAATGATATTGTGGTTCCGGATTTTTGGTGGCTGACCCATTCTCCTACCAAGCACCTCCTTTGCTGTATGGTCCACCGCAGGAACAAGGAACTGTCAGCCGTGTGCTCTGATCTATCACCTGGCCAAACACGTGCCGTTCAGAAGAAGAGCAGTCAAGCTCGTCTTGCTTCTGATAGGGCTGCTGCCACTTCTGCTGCAAATGATGAGGACCCTGACTATCAGCTTCACAAGAAGATGCGTCTCAGCCACGCCAAGATGGCCATCATCAAGTCTCAAAGTGATGTGGTCTCATTGCAATTGAAGCTCTTCTCCGACAACAAGGATACCTTTGTTGAATCTCATGGCATTGCCGAGTACAACAAGAAGATCGTTGGTTTGCTCGGAAAGCTACCGGATCCTGTTGTGAATCTATTGTCCGCTACGGCTGTTGATGGTGATGGTGATGGTGATGAGGGATTAGTTGTTGACGGTGATGAGGCAGAAGCGTGAGATTTTAGTGTGGATGTGACATGATCGATTGTTAGCTTTGCATGCATATGCCATTATAAACTAACCAGCCGTCGCCTTTTTATACTTCCGTTTGAATCTTCATACTAAATAGAGCTGTGGATGGAGACAAGTATGATTGTGATACATCGGCTGGGCAGAAGATGCTAGTAGATATTCGTGAAAATAAGATCCCTGGTCTTGACCACTTTATTTCTAATGACAAGGAGCATGCTCTACACAAGATTCAAGATCAAGATTTACTATCTATGGCCCAATTGCTTAGTCAATGGTCAGACATTGAGGATTGCTACGGACCTGTTGCCACTTTCCCGATTCCAGATAAGTTGTTGTGCAACAGCCTTCGTATCGACCTCGGGGTATGGTGGTTGTTCGGCGGTGTGTGCTTCAGCTATGATTCATACAATGCCGCGTATGATAAGTCAAAGAACAACAAGGAGCGTCTATTTAGGCTGTCAACAGCTAGTTTAGACTCTAATGTGGCTTTGGAAACGGACCACAGTAAGTTCTTGATGAGGAGTGTTGAGAAGCTGAATACTCTGTCCCATCCTCAAACTCAGGCACTGCGTTCTATCCTACAGTGGGTAGAACAGCAGACTGTTGCTAGTGACGACGAAGAGTGGTAATAAGTTAACATTTATTTTTTGGAAAGATTAGTCTGTTTTACACAAATAATATTAATTTATTTAATATTATATTAAGCAGGAGACACTCGCCTCCTCTTCAATACTCTTTTAGAGTACTGAAGATGAGCAGCAAGTGCCTTCCTCCTCTTCCCCCACTCTGTTGCCAACTTGTGTCGCCCTTCTCCTCCAACAGGGACGGGGCGATTCAACACAGCCAATGATATGGCATCACCTGGCAGGGGTGATCCGCGTCCTACTCGAAATGTAGTTTCGCGGGTTTCCATCTCTTGTAGCATCATATTGTGTAACATACAGCAGACAACAAACACTTTCTCAACAACCTTAATATCACGGAACCTAATGCCATACTCGAGTATTTTCCATCTCTTCTTCAGAATCCCAAATACACACTCTACATCTTTCCTCACACTTTCGAGGTTAGCAGAGAAGTAGCCCTTCATAGTAGCAACACCTTCCCCCTTATATGGACAAATTAAGATCGGCCACCGTAAATAACCACCATCACAAATCAAGTAAACACCCACTGCCTTATGACGATTACCAAATTGATCATAATACTCCCACTCAACTGTCTTGTACCAATCGTTCTTAATCTTATTCACATTTGCATCAATCTTAACAATATGTTGATCATTTCTAGTTCCAAATTGAATGGATGATACACCGAATATCTCACGATCATATCCCGTTATAACTTCAAATGCTAGAGTGGGATAACCTTCCTTACCTATGCACCTATTCCTATCCCCAGCAGGACAAGTACTCCACTTCAAGTGAACAACATCAATGGAACCACCACATCCCGGAAGGTGTACACCCCGATACTTCTCCATAACATCATGCAATTCATTTGGGGTACGAGGGTAGAAGATATACTCATCTTTGATGCTGTACATATTATCCAAGAAAAGGTGAAGGAATGAACGGTGCTCCGACGTTGATATTTCAGTGTTGGTGGTAAGGGTACGCACGGGGGTATGGTGTCCGATGATATTCAATGTTGCCATAATAAGAAGTTGTGCCTTAACACGTAGTCTATCATCATCCTTGCAATGTTGAGTTTTACGTATCCACCCCCTGCTTAAGAATAATTGAACCAACTCATCAACCTTGGATAATGGTACACGGAATAGACAGCGGAAGGTGCCGTAACGATCTCGAGTAGACAGATGATATGTCATTGACCTAACGTTGGGATGTAAAAACTTAAGGTACCAATTTGCAATGAACACATCACCAAACTTATATGCATACGCATTTTGCGCCCTCTTCTTTCGTTGTGGCTTATCTCCATCTTCATTGGTATCAATATTATCATTATACCAATAATCAATATTGGCAATGGTAGGTTCATTATTATCAAACAAATTATTTAAGTTGGTGTACCTTGAGTTGGCAATATCAAATGGATCGGGGACGATGAGGCCGCGGTTGAATTCATCTTGTAGGTTTTTAATGGGATCATGTGCACCAAAACCAAACTCTGCTGCAACCTCCTCCTCGTACTCTTCAATGGAGGAGTGGATATGTGGTGCCATGATAATGTTGTATAACCACACAATGACACAATGAACTAATTTTGAGGTGTACCGTCATGTTGCAACAAGAGATACCTTCTATCCGCTATTCTATTGACCCTAAAAATTGACCCCGAATAGAGGCGTCTATTCCAGCATTTTTATCATCGGAATAGGGAATAGAGGAATAGCCGATTCCCTATTGCTCTATTCCAACAACAAAATCATCAAAATGATGGCTGAATACGGAAATAGACGGCTACCGGTATCTTTTTGGCGATTCCGTATTCCATTCCAGTGGAACAAAATCACAGCCTTATAGTCTAGAGATTCATGGAATACGATTTATCTTATGCATTCCAATACATACTACGGGGCGTGAATTACCGCAGTTCTATCGTGTTAGTTGCTCCATAATTCATAAATCATAAACTTACATATTCAAGTGGTGGTGCTTGGTGACATTACAAAAGTGTAGAGTTGATTATTGATTGAGATTTTTCATATTTTGTGTTTGTTGCATGATGAGCTTAAACATCAGTATCCATATCACGTCCATAGTTTGTATATTGATATTAATCGTCATTAGATCTCACTTGTTTAATTGTCGGTAGTTTGGCGGTGGCGATTTAATAAGTAGTACATAAGATACAAAGAGGGTACCATATCCTTCCAGAAAGATTACCTGATCATCCATCACTATCACTTTGCCTTTGCAACATACCATGAAGATTATCCACCAAAAGAGAGTGCTACTTACTAGCATCATTATAGTTCTATCTTTGCTGTCATGTATAAATGCATTTCAGGGTAGTGTCGATACTTATAGAAGCTATAATTGCAGACTTCTTGGTACATTATATCAATGTTCACATCATCATGCACCATCATT
>Ga0214477_101578_pt1 | contig 10360 bp, 13 predicted proteins | sample M1_20Mar14CPVII9_FD_165058 | JGI IMG/M metagenome (GOLD analysis project Ga0214477, IMG submission 165058) | Marine eukaryotic communities from Monterey Bay, California, United States - M1_20Mar14CPVII9sort6BwellC16 | ecosystem: Environmental > Aquatic > Marine > Unclassified | place: USA...
ATGAGGAACATCAAAATGATCAAACTCCAAAAGTATTTAAGTTACAGAAACGAAATATAACTCTAAACCCAATCAACTGTACAAAGGCAGCTCAAATAGCATTTGGCTTAGATTCAACATATACTATTCAGCAAATTATGGATAATAATTATAAAGGAAATCATCCATGGTTTAATCACATGACATTTGATTATCGTCAGTACTAGCTGTTGTTACTATGAGTTATAGTAAGTGTTATCAACCTAATATACTCTTACACCTAATAGTTTGAACTTATTACTCGATCCTTCCTGATTCTCCTCACTACGAGGTGTGAGGCATATGTGAAGTGTCTTGTTAATTCCCTGTTCAAGTCTGTTATCGAGAATGTTGACTGTAGGAACTGATGCGGGCTTATCCCAGCGTGCTACCAGAAGTTGTGGTGCATTAGGACGTGTCTTTTTCTTCTTCTTGTTCCAATGGACTTTACTTTTGGCAACCTTACACTGATCCTGATGAGTATTCTCATTTGTCTCGTCAAGCCAAACTAGGGCAACTCCGAAACTCTCATACGATACCACATATGACACTTCTACTATACCATGTAATCCTCCGGTTAGTGATATTGCTATATGCTGTCCTCCCTCCACTCCATCAGCAATGTACCCAAACTTGTCTTTATCTTTGTTGTCTGCACGCCAAATCCAGCCTCGTACGATAAGCTTCTAGGGTAGAGATATTCTATTCTACATAATACAAATTACGTAGTAATTGTCTCTAGCTACTTCTTACATAATAATTTTAGCTAGCTAATTAGCATAATCACACTTTCATCACAATTTTCTTTACTCATCTTGCCTAACTTTTATGCCGACATGATGCCGAGCTATTATATTGATCAGCCATGAGTTCAACGACTAATAAAGCACAAGGTGGCTGCAGCGACGACACCACTAATGTCAGTGGTGAGCAACAACAGGCGTCGTCTTTGCAATTAAATAATGTTAATAATAATGAAAATAATAGTAGCAATGCTACATCTAACGACTCGACAATCGATGATAACTCCTCGGCTGTCGATTCATCAATCGCCGACGACGACGATGATGAAACATCCATTGCAAATAATATTAATGATGAACAACAATTGCAATTGCAATTGGCAAATGATAATGGCAGCAATGACAATAATAATAATGATGAAAATGAATTGCAATTATCAATCGATAATAATGGCAATGATAATGATAAGAATAAAAGGAAATGGCAGGCCGTCGCAGGTTCGGCAGTAGCAACATTAGCATCATCAACTGCAGTAGGGCTAAAATATGGGCTACTTGAAGCAATATTTGTCTCCGCAAGTACTGCTGTTATTGTTGGGGTTGGTGCTTATTTACAACACTCCTCCAACCGAGCAAAGAAACGACTTGTTGTGGATACATCGTCTACTACAATTGTGGAAACATCATCTACTGCAATTGTGGAAACATCATCTACTACAATCCTAAGTGGAGAGCTCGGTCCTCCTCCAGTTATGCCACCTCCCAGTGAACTATTGTTACAGGAGAAGCGCTTAAATGAGATTGTAGTTCGGCAGAATATGATGAATGCAACTGCATTTTATTCTACATTACGTCGAATGCGTAGTCAGAAGCAGAATGAATTGATATCGTCAAGGCGTAGGTTATCTCTATTTAGACGTCAAAATAGTGGCATCCGTAACGAACTTGCCCGTGCATCACACAGTCTTGCAGCATGTGCTACTCAAATTCAATTAGCACAGAATAATGCAACCACATCAAGAGGCAATGTTATCCAAGTCCATGCCAAGTTAGAACGTACTATTGTTATAGCACAACAATTAGTCATTAAACAGAACCAGGTATTAATATCATTAGTTGCATTACAAAAGATTGAGGTTGAACTTGTGGCTGCCAAAGCACAAGCAGTTAGTACTCTTGAATCGGCTACCCAACGTCGTGATGAGGTAGAGCAGCGTCGTGAATCTTTACTCCATGCCATCCAATCCAATGCATTAGCAGAACAGAAGGTAGAGGAGGCTATATCCGAGGTTCGTGATGAGATTGATACAAATGAGCGAGACTTGACAGCTGCTCAAGAGGAGGAGCGTCAGAACGAGCTACGTCTAGAGGTGATTGAGCTTGAGTTTAGTACGGAGAGGGCACGACATGCCAATGCCGTAGTAGTACTTGAAAGGGAGTGTGAAGAGGTTGATATTGCCAAGGATAGAGCTGCTCAGTCCATTGAAGATAAGAAGGCGATGATTGAGCAGAAGAAGGCCGAGCTGCTGCTGCTGATTGAGAAGTGCAATGAGTTAAGCAAATCGGAGGGACATGATGGTTAGTATTATCTTAGTTTGATCATATCATATGTCTCTTTAATCATCACAATCAACATACTCATCATATCATTTGCTTCCTCTTCTATCAATCTCATTTAGGTACCGATCAAGTTCCTACCCTTGATATTGCACGTGTACGAGCTCGTGTCCGAGAGGAGGAGTCGACGTTGCGTGACAAGAAGGTAGAGCTTGAATCTCTACGTCAAGACGTGTCTAGTTTAGACACTGTAATCGCTTCCAATACGGCCAAGGCATCCGAGAAACGTCAACAAGCGGAGGCCTTGCAGATTGAGGCTGCCAAGACTCGTGCCGAGGAGTCTCTACGTAAACTAGACATTGCCAAGGCAGTAGATGATGCCAATCTCGAATGCCAAGGTGAGTAATGGGCAGTTGTATGAGAGTTATGTTTGTGCACTTGTTCAATCGAGTATGCCAACACTCATCCAACTCTCTTCACCTCTCTTCACTACCATATCCACAACACAGAGGTAAACAATCTGCGTATAGCTTACAAAGACTTGACCGACAGACAAGAGAAGGTTGCCTCCGATCTAAAGACCAAGCTTGACTATAATGAACGAGTCGTGTCGTCCAAGGAGGAAGAGATTTCAAGTACTCGTGCCGAGCTTGATCTAGTTGAACAACAGATTGCCCAGTACAAGGCAAGTACGGTCCAGAAGATGACGAATCAACTTACCGAGATTGATAATGCCAAGCATCAGGCGGGTATTGTTAAGGCGGCACATGAACGTGCTCAGAAGGCCGTGAATGACTTTAGTTCGTCTCCAGATGACGAGCTTATTGCCGAGTCGAAGAGATTAGATGAGATGGAGAAGGAACTAAATCGGGAACGTGATGAGATGATTGAGCGTGAGTATTTGTTCTGCCTGTATATACCAGTGTATGGTTGTTGATACCATTACTCATATATCATATCGTATTATCTTCGTACTCTACAGAGGAACCTCTTCTAGAGAAGCTAAAGTTCGACTTCAACTCGGTTGTACCCTTGGAGGAACAGAAGGCAGCAGGAAGGAGATACCTCCAACAACATTGCCAAGGCATGATTGAGACGGCAGAGACAAAACGAGCTGCTCGTCTCAGGGAAGCTATACGCAGGGCATCGGTGTGTTATCTTAGTAGTGACGATGAGGACGACAGTGATATAGATAGTCAGGCTGACGAGGAAGAGATGGCGGTTGATAATTCCACTGCTGAAGGATGGCCGGTAAAGTCGGACTACCCACCCTCCAGAGGTGATTGGCCGGTAGTTCCAGATCCAAGGATTCCCGATGATTGGAAAGAGATACGTGACGGTTATTTCCATCCTGCTCATGGTCCTATTCATCATTCATACATTCTACACTTCCTTGCTCAACTTGAACTTGAAAAGGTTAGCGTGTTTTTTGATATGTATGTGTCCTCTGTACATGAACTTCTGTGACTAAGACTCCACTTCACTTTCTACACAAACTTACCTACTTTACAGAATGCACTTCCTACTCTACAAGTTGATTTGGCAGATCTGACCGTGCCATCTTCTACCCCTACCTCAACTACCTCCACTAATGCCGTACAAATCAATCAAGATGTTGCTTATGGCAAGCCACTTGCCCTTACTTACTCCGGGGCTGGAAAGTCAGTCAAATATCATGTCAGCAAATTTGCGTTTACTACTAACAAGAAAGTACCTAAAAAGAAAGTACCTAATGGAGGAATACTCGAACTCAATGCACCAACAACACGTGTTGCTGCCTTTATTGCCTTGACATCGGATGTTTTCAACTTTTTGATGAATGGTGAATTTGAACGTACACTCTTTAGTTCACTTACAGAGCTCGAGGTATATGTCAACAGAGATACACGTATAGCAAGAGATCAAGATGATACTCGTCCAGTTGAGTCACTTGCTGATTTCTGTTCATCACTGTTGAATAAGATATCATCATTCATCAAAGATAAGAGAGTCAAAGACAAAGGAATAAAAGATCGTCACAAGGAGTTAAAACGTATCCTCTCTCCTGGTAATGACGGTACCTTCCCACATATCGATGAGCTTTGGAGTTCCAATGATGGCAATTCAGATAGTGAAGAGGATACTGAATCTGAAAGTGAGGATACCGATCAAGATACCAATCGACTCGTGAAAGCAAGTAGGAGATCTCTTCATGTGGTTAAACTGTTCTCATCTCTTGGTCAAGCATTCAATGTCACTGAATGCGTTGATGGAGAAGAGAATAAAGGCATCAGCATCATCAAAAAGAAGTATGATGGATCAGGTTGTAGCACAGTTTTACAAGAGACAAGGCACCAAACAATGAGGAAGGAAATGTTCCCTCGTACACAAGAGGATTGGAGAACCAAGTACGGTGTAGTACTTGATCCAAGTAATCCCCAGACGCTTGTGGTTGGCCCAGACAAATACATACCGGCTTCACACCGTCCAAATGATGACGATGAAAATGTGTCTCAGGAGCATATTGAATCAGCTGAGGCAAGATGGAATGCCATGAATCAGCAGTTCAATGAAAAGCTTAAGCAAGAGCAAGGTGACAGCTACAACCCTTTGTTTGAACAAGGTGACGAATCATCGAGTAGAAAGTTCTTTTCAATTGAAGATTACGAGGAATCTATTGTAAGTTGTGTTGTGTAATTGTATGCTGATTGTCTCTACTGTATCCTATCTCATACCATCTCCTCAACTCCCAATTCATCCACAGGAATCCAATACCATAGCTCTTCACCAACAGTACAACATAAACATTGACAGATTCCATGACGAGACTCCACTGTCTATAAAACGGTTAAAACACTTCCAATCTCAATCAAGGAATACAATTGACTATACCACTCTGATTGGAGAGGTTAAGAAAGTGCTCGAGTGGATGAAGCAAGAGTTTGGTGTCGACCTTGAACTATGTCAAGTCATTACTTTTACTCCTGAACAGTACATCGAACTACCACGATATTGGATATCTAATATGGTTGACAACTTCTATACCTTACTATCTCCAGATGACACATGTCGGTTCGAGTTTTGTAAGTGCAAGTTATCAGAAATCTTCCTTCACGGATCTGAACAATACGCTGGAGCTAAAGATCATACCAAACACGGTGTGGAGACACACGGAAGGAAAGTTGATGGTCCATCACAAATACATAACCTGGTGAAGAAACGAGAAGAGATGAGGAAGTGTCTTGTTGTACTCCGAGAGAATCACGACATGAGAGATCCAAGTAATCGATCGTATAAGATTAATCTCTCTCGGTACAGGCAACTAGTTGAACGAGCTCCTGGAAATGTACATCTAACGGGAGAACAAGTTGTTACCTCCAAACAAGTGATGGGTCTCTTTCTTGATATTGTATCATATGGTGGATTAAGAAAGAATACCAAGTTGACTTCACGTTCTATCAATGCCATGCTCGTTCACCATACTGGTCTAGGTTGGTCAGAGTGTACAAATCAGCCTCGATACTACTGGGATAAAGCAGACTATACAGATACGGGGAGAGGTAGACGATGGATGGTAATCAATTCTATTCTATCGGGACTAGCCAAGAGACTGAGTGAGAAGTGTGCAAATCCCAACTGCCGTAACCCTGATATGGTGAACAAGCCGACAATGGGCTTGAGTGGAGACGGTGATTGGGAGCATGATTTGGATAAAGATTCTGGTGTTTCTAAGTTGAGTAAAGTGCATCCAATTCATACACTCAATGAGATTATGAGATGGTGTGCTGTAACTTGTGCTATTTGTCATGGACGGAAGACATGGTTAAACAAACTCGAGTTTCTTGGACGAGTCTTTGATGTTGAGAAGGCCAAGCTCAAGGAGATGTTCGATGCTGAGTTGGCCAAGCTTCCATACTGTGTAGAGATCCCATAGATGGGCGGTTTGATCGTTGGACAAAGATATATCCTGGTAAGGATAAAAAAAATATACACAAGATCACGACGAAGGTGCCTCCACCCTTGAAAAACAGGGACGGTGTGGTCGGGTAACGCTAGACGCCTTTATTATCAAAACACTATGGCTTATTAATCACGCCATCTTCACCTTTTGTTCGATAATATTGAGTTTGCTACAATTGATTCCTCCCAACTTTTCTCTCCAGCATCAGAATCGGTAAAGTCAAATCCACCAGTTGTCAAACTATTTCTAACATACATGGCATCTTCATCGTTTGACAAGTACAAAGGTTCTCGAAGTATAGGTGATGCATCATCCATTGTAAAATCTCGTTCCCCATATACCGTATCATCTTCATTGTATGATTGCATTATCTTCTCCTCCTCAATGAAACAATATGCCAATACTAACGATAGCAGCAAGTGACCCTGGAAGATGCGCGTTATCGCGATTTGTGATGATGAAAGAGAGATGATAGTAACTTTTGTTAGTATACTTGGTTTAAAGGTAATCAAATAAAGACAATCCAGGTTTAATGAAGCCCAACACTTCATATGAAACACAAACAATCACATGATAAAACAATACTAACGCGGACTTTCTCCAGCCTTTGGATGGCAACAACGATCCGCATGCCAATCTGCGGTATTGTAAGGGTTAGTTGTACGGTTAAACTGCCATTCAATGCCTCTCTTCCCGGCTAATGGGAGCATCCATATCACAGCACTGAATACTGGTATCTCGTACATACTGCTAACATATATCTTTAACGGTTCGTGATTTCTACGAAAAAGCATCTGACGCGCTATTGCAGGATCGAATCCTTGTGGAGGTGGTGCCCACGCCCTACCGATATAATCTGCATTAAAGGTTATAATTGCAACTGGATCGGGCTTCCTGAGTAAGAGGAGTCGCCGTATTAGTACCTCAAAGTACCAAGATGATTGATACTCTTTTTTGGATTTGAAATAGAATCATATATTAGAACGGTTTTGATGAAGTTGGGACACACGATACTACACCATATACAAATCACACTTACCCATTGTCTCACCAGTCTCGCCTTTATCTTCCAATGCATGCGGAAGTTCGTTAATAAAGCTATCATTAACATTAAACTCCACCATTACTAAGTCTACTTCCTCAATAGATAAAACTGATTCCCATATTATAAAATGGGTCATTGAACTTGCAGCCTGTGTTCGTTTGGTTTTATGCATACCAGCTTTTCCATCACTTTCCACACAGGGGTATCGTTCATTCAACCAATCCATAAACCTACGAGGATATGAATTTTTATTCCCTCCACCATTATGACCGGCAGTGACTGTATAATACATATATGGCAGGCATTAGATATACATATACATATATCATTTGCAAGTTGTGCCATACATACTTACCAGAACCACCCAAAAAGAGGACAGTCGTACACTGTTTCGATTGCAACTTCTTTAGATATGCATGTAATCGTTGTGTATTCCCAACAACCGGTCGTGATTGTCGTAACATTGATCGAGTAATATTGAATTGCAATTTCTGTTTCAATAGGTTCTCATATGAATACAGCGGGAGGAGTTTAGTTGGTATAAGTTCCTCTATGATTGATGTGTGCTTCGTCGTCTGTTGATCGGCTGTCGTTTGTACACTACTATAGTTAGATGATTTAATCCCAACATTGCCCATCATTGTAGTGCTACTACTATCAATTGTCGATGAACCGAGTACGTATCCAATTGCAATACAAGCTACCATACATAATGAAGTACCAATGAGACCTTTTAACTTTGATGGTTGTTTCTTCTGTAGTCCAATATAACCATTCATATCTACTTCACTTATTTCGGAACTCTTCTAAAGATATGTTAATAAAACATTATTGGAGAGTAACGAGATCTTCTGACGAGATATCACTACCATAAAGTCATTAAAAAACTGATTTAAGCGGATAATATATTGCAATAACTGCTCCTCTATTGATTATTAATCAACATCAACCTAGCCCTAGAGAGAGAGAGAGAGTAGTAGCACGGATAGAACGGATAGAGCAGTAGATAGGAAGCTTGATGAGAAGAAGTTAAGGGATCGTTTGCTCGCTAAATTAATCTTACACAAGATCATGAGTCATAGTGTATTGTAGAACGATTTCTTCGGGACTTTATGATTTAGTAATCAAATCAATAAGCGGATAAATGTCTCTTGTATGATAAGTATTTCTATACATAAGTATACCACCGCCCTAATGTCCGATTATGTTTAAGTAAAAGAATAGGTGTATTCTTACTTTGAATTAAGTCGTCCCATTTCTAATGATGAGGCATGATCACTACTCTCTTCTGTACATTCTGTTATGTTCGATAGCAATCTCTTACTCTCCTCTTGCTCTGTCACGTCCTTAAAGGCCACATCATCCACCGGTCTTGATTCTTCCCCACCTCCATGACCATGTCCACCGCCACCATGTCCGTGTCCTCCACCCTTCTTACCCTTCTTGCCAAAAAAGTCCTGAGCCATGGCACCAATGGCTACGAAAAGACCCAAGGCCTGAACTTTATTCAATGTATGTCCATAAAAGTATATACTAGCAACCAATGTCGTTACCTTCCGTGACAATCCGATAATTGAACAGGTCAATGCACCAAACTTGGCAATGGTTACGAATATAAACACCTGTCCAATGGCACCACTTAGTCCCAATGCTACCAATAGGAATCCCATCTCTTGACACATTGCCGCAAAGACGTGTACCTGATTTAAAACGATGAGGCCAATGCCTGCTAATATCGTCTTGCCCAGTTGAATATTATACATTAAATCAAATGGACCAACGGAATGGACTGACATGAGCTTATCTTCATAGGCACCCGTTCCTCCGTCGAAGCAGAGGGATATGAATAGGAGTGTGACACCGATAAGTTGAGATGATGCATCCTTCTCTTCATCAGCATCTGACTTCTTGCTGGTACTGCCTCCTCCCATGAATAATCCCACACCGGCCACAATCAATACGACTTTAACATACTTCTTTGGTGGATATTTCTTCCCCATGAGTGCTCCCATGAGCATAACAGGTACGGGTTTACAACTCTTGGCCAAGACCTGATGAATAATTGGTGGGTTTGAGAGGTGGATAAAATCGGATTAGACCAAAGATCAATAAACACATGATATGTCACGCCCCTCACCGCCCACTGCCACAGACTTAACAACTCACCTGAATAGGATAAATAACATACCGTAATGCCCTAACACTAAAGAATGTACTACCCATACTAGTCATACCCAACACAGCAAATTGTGCGGGTGGGATCGTACTAGGCTTCTCGGCCCTAATATACCGTCCACTCCATCCTACCATACTATACAATAAACTAGTTACAAATAAGAAACTCAATTCATGTAAATGTTTCCCACCACTTGTGGCATACTCCAATAATAGTCCATAACATACGAACGATCCCATTATACCAAAGAAACAGAATGCTAACCAAAAATATTCTGATTTGAATGATGACGACGAGTTACTTATATTTTTGTTGTTGGATTCGGATAATGCTTGTTCTTCGTCGTGTATTACAGGTGGTGCTGAGTATAAGTCGTCTAGTTTGACAGAGGCATGTTGAATTTTAAGTAATCGTCGTTTATCTAATTCATGATCGTCTATATTCGTTTCTTTATTTGGGGCTGATGTTGTTTAGAGAGGGAAATTGAAATGATATGAACTGGTTAGATATTGATCTGGCAATATTGCTAATCATCCACGAGACAAAAACACACATAGTCCGAGACAAATCCGATATAACATACGTATGTACAAATGTAACACACATCAAATAAAGGCTGCCTAGAAGACATCTTGTGCACATTTTTAGAAGACATCTTGTGCATCATTTTTTGTCATATATCTTCCAAGCGAGTAATACAACTTGCTCCCCAAACTACCCCCCACAAGAGTATCTGTACTGTCTATAATGCCAAGCGTAATATATATCCGCTTTTGTCGAAGCTTCATATATTACTCTCGGAAATTTGAAAATTTTAATTGGCCCTTCATATTATCAAATGATACATATCCATACAAAACTACCCCCCGTACCCAACCCCT